>Ga0123338_10000392_pt1 | contig 45770 bp, 48 predicted proteins | sample grotaG_FD_89793 | JGI IMG/M metagenome (GOLD analysis project Ga0123338, IMG submission 89793) | Glacier valley bacterial and archeal communities from Borup Fiord, Nunavut, Canada, to study Microbial Dark Matter (Phase II) -... | ecosystem: Environmental > Aquatic > Freshwater > Ice > Glacier ... | reverse complement strand
CCACCTCCGACCACGAGTCCGCCCGCTGTGTTCGCATCCTGCGGGCGTGGGACCTCGATTGCCGATCCGATCGCTCCGCATGGCGTGTTCGCCGTCGTCTCGATGCCGTTGACGCCTGCGCTGTCTGCGGTGCTCGCCAAGAACGTGATCCCAGACGCGAGCAATTGTGGCGTGACGATCAACGTGCGGTGGGCCGATGTGGACAAGGGTCCAGCAGTGAAGCCGCAATACGACTGGCGCAGCGTCGACGCTGTCGCTGCACCGTGGCTCGCTGCAGACAAGGTCGTGAACTTCGCCTTCGAAGGCGTCGGCGACGACGTGAAGGGGTTGGCGTCGACGCCGGCGTATGTGCAGGCCAAAGTCGGTATGGTCACCTGTTCGGCACCGAACACGCCGTCGCGCAATCCCGTTTACTGGGACCCGGTGTACCAGGACGCGTACCGGTCATTCCAACTCAACGCCGTCGCCTACACCAACACGATGAAGACCGTCGGTTACCTGCGCTTCGGTATCGGTGCGGGCACGCAGGACCTTCCGGCTCTCGGCTACCGAACCCCGGCCTGCAAGAGCGGCTGGCAGGCAGCCGGCCTCACGCCGGCCCAATGGCAGTCGTTCTCCATCAGCCAGGTCGACTTCCAGGCCTCGCTCGCCCCGACGCATCCCGTGATCGTCTCCGTCAACGAGCTCGATGCCGGCGACTCGACCGTCGCCAATGCCGTCACCGCTGAAGCGGTCCAGCGGGGCCTCGGCATCGCCATCCAGACGCTCACCAAGGCAGATCCGGCTGACATCGACAAAGGACAACCGTGCACCGCAAACTGGTGTGCGTTGTTCCGCCTGGTGGCAGGACACGTGCCGCTGCTGCTGCAGACGGCGACAGCGACGGACCCGCTCGGCAAGAGCGCGACAGGTGATCTTCCGACGTTGGCGACCTTCGGCCTCGGGCAGAAGGCGCAGATCTTCGAGTTCTATCCCGACGAATGGACGCTCGCCAACGATCCGACGGCCAAGGGGTACCAGCAGTACCACCAGAGCCAGCACGATGCCCTGACCGCATTGGCAATAGCGGTCGGCTGACGACTGCGCTCTCCATCGACGTTCGGTGACGCCTCGACGAGACGGCTAGACGATGCGTGTCATGCCCTCCGGCCAGTAGCGATCACGCAGCAGCCGCTTGTACAGCTTGCCCGTTGGCAGTCGTGGTAGTTGGGCCTCGAAGTCGATGGTGCGCGGGCACTTCTGTTTCGCAAGGTGGATCCGGCAGAAGGCGATGAGTTCGCTGGCCAATGCCGGCCCGGGCTCGTTGCCGGGCATCACCTGCACGACCGCCTTGACCTCCTCGCCGAGATCGACGTTCGGCACACCGAAAACGGCGGCATCAGCGACCTTCGGATGGGTGATCAACAGGTTCTCACACTCCTGCGGATAGATGTTCACGCCACCGGAGATGATCATGAAGGTCCTGCGGTCGGTGAGGTAGAGATAGCCCTCATCGTCCGTGTAGCCGATATCGCCGACGGTCGCCATCGATCCGTCGGCCGACGATGCTTCACGACTCTTGACCTCGTCGTGGAAGTAGCGCAGCCGACCGGCGGTGCGGAACCAGATCGTGCCCGGCGTACCTTCGGGACATTCGTGCATGTCGTCGTCGAGGATGTGCATCTCCCCGAGTTTGACCTGACCCACCGTGCCGAGATGGCTCAGCCATTCCTGAGAGGTGCATGCAGTGAACCCGATTGCCTCTGTCGCTCCGTAGTACTCGAAGATGATCGGCCCCCACCACTCGATCATCGCCCGCTTGACGGGGATTGGACATGGCGCAGCCGCGTGCACGGCAATTTCCAGCGACGAGGTGTCGTAGCGTGACCGCACCTCGTCCGGCAGTTTGAGCATTCGGCTGAACATCGTCGGGACGAGTTGAGTATGCGTGACTCCGAACCGCTCGACGAGCGCCAGGTACTGCTCGGGATCGAAATGCTCCATGATGATCACCGTGCCGCCGTAGCGGATCGTGGTGCCGACGGCCGCCTGCGGTGCCGAGTGGTAGAGCGGTGCCGGAGACAGGTAGATCATGCCGTCGCGGTACTGCCACAGATCACCGAGAAAGTCGAATAACGGCAACCGTTCGCCCGGAGACATCATCGGTAGCTCGCGGATGATGCCCTTCGGCTGACCGGTCGTACCCGACGAGTAGAGCATCGCCGCTCCGGCCCATTCATCGTCGATCGGTGTGTCCGGGAATGCCGAGATCGCCTCGACATAGTCGACGAACGGCCCGGTGCCTTCGCCACGTCGAACATCATCGCCTCGCTCGTGACCCTCGTACGTCGGTGGCTGATCGACGATCAGCAGCAGCGTCAGCTTGGGGCATGTTGCGATTGCCTCGAGCGCCACGTCGAGCGTCTCCCGGGACACGATCAGTCCCTTCGACTCGCTGTTGTCGACGATGTAGGCCAACTCCGTGGCGGTCAGGTGCGAATTGACGCAGGTGTAGTACAGCCCTGCACGTTCGCCGGCACCACAGCATTCGAGGTACCGACTGTTGTTCACCATGAAAATCGAATAGTGGTCGAGTCGCCCGAAACCACTGGCACGGAGCAGGTGGGCGAGTTGGTTCGTGCGGCGCTCGAATTCGGCGTAGGTCACGACCTCGCCGGTCGCTGCCATGACGAAACACGCCTGGTCGGCGCGCTCGATTGCGTGGTGTCCGGCATACATCCGTCGATCCACCGATCGTTTTTCGCAGATTAGCCGAAGCTGCCGCTCAGCGGCGGCGCGAACGTCCAGCGCTTGGATTTCACTCTTTGTGCTGTAGATCTGTCGCAGCGTAGGAGAATTCACGCTCTTCGTATACACATACCACGTTGTGTCGAATTTTTATCGTCCATCCGGGTTGAAATCTGGCGTAGAGCGTTATGATTTGTCTCAGCGTGATGGAAAAGCAGCGACCCGATTCGATCCACAGCGCAGCTGAGTCCTGGCGGATTTCGGCGGTCGACGGCTTCGCACCCAGACGCAGCATCGAAAAAACGAACAGGCGGACGACATGAACGACATCAATATGAGTGACGGGGGCGGGCACCTCCCGGGCACGCGGACAGCGAAGCGACGCAAGTACGCCGCCTCGATCACGGCAGCTGCGCTGTTGGCGAGCGCCGCCACGGCCATCGCCGCCGGTCGGGCCGACGCCTCGGCCACGGCAGGCATCGTCAATGTCAAGTGGGCAGGATATGCGGCTTCCGGCACGAGGTTTGCTTCCGCCACTGGCACATGGACCGTCCCCTCCGCGACATGTGGCCAGGCCGATCCACGGACGACGTTCGTGTGGGTTGGACTCGATGGAGCGACGCCGGGAGCGAGCACGGTCGAGCAGGCCGGCAGCGGAATCTCGTGCGCCGCCGACGGATCCGCCCGTCATTTCGCTTGGACCGAGTTCTACCCCAACCTCTCGTCGATCCTCGACACGAACGCCTATCCAGTGCAGCCAGGCGACGTCATGACCACGACGATCGGCGCAGGTCCTGGGGTGTTCTCGGTGACGATGACCGATCAACGCAACGGTGCCGGAATCTGGAACTACTCGACCACGATTGCCTCGCCAGGTGCCACCTTCACGAGTGCAGAATGGATCGTCGAGGCACCCTCGGCCACCGCTGGCGGGGCAGACCTGCCAATCCTTCCCGTCGACACCGCCTTCACGAACGTGTCAGCCACGACGTCCGACGGCGTCACCAGCGGCCTCGGCGGCAACGCCTTCGATTGGCAGTTGATCACCCTCAACCAGGGTGCCTGGACGGAGACTCCCAGCCCTGTCGATGCTGCTGGCTCCAGCTTCTCGGTCACCGCTGCCCCGTACGTCGCCGCACCCGCTCTGACAGCTGCGCAGGCCAAGGCGCAGGCGAAGGCGCTGGCCAAAGCTGCCGCACGGGCGAAGGCGCAGGCCGCGGCCCAGGCAAAAGCGGCGGCGAGAACCGCTGCGCTGGCACAGTCTCGGGCGAAGGCTGCGGCGAGGGCGACGACCAAGTCCAAGGGCAAGGGCCGCTGAAGGCTGCATCGCCGGCGAACCACGCTGGCCTCGTCGTTGGACGCAGTATTCGGGGAGACTCCGAGCATGGCGACGCTGTATCCCGAACTCGGCTTCTACGCACTGGCCGGGGCACCGAAGTCACCCCGCGACATCGTGACGGAGATTCGTCAGGGAGAGGCGCTCGGATTCGGTACCGGCTTCATCTCCGAACGGTTCAACATCAAAGAGGCGGCAACGCTGTGCGGTGCAGCGGCAGTCGCTTCGGAGACGCTTCTCATCGAAACGGCAGCGACGAACCACAACATCCGTCATCCCATCGTCACGGCCTCCTATGCAACGACGATGCACCGCCTGACGGGTGGTCGCTTCACGCTCGGGCTCGGCAGAGGAATCCCGCTGCAGTTCGATGCCCTCGGTCTCGCCCACATCACGACCGCTCAACTCGAGGATTTCGCCGGGCTGATGCGACGCTTGTGGCACGGCGAGACGGTGATCGGCCATGACGGCCCCGCTGGCCGGTACCCGTTCCTCCGTCTCGACACGAGTTTCGACGAGCAGATTCGACTCGGCCTCGTCGCCTTCGGACCCAACTCGCTCGCGCTCGGAGGGCGTGTGTTCGACTCCGTCGTGCTCCACACCTTCTTCACGGACGAGACGCTGCAGCGATCCGTGGCGACGGTCAAGACATCGGCGGAGCAGGCCGGGCGGGACCCTGGGGCCGTGACCGTCTGGTCGTGCTACGCCGTCGTCGGTGATCACCTACCCGAAGCGGTCCGCCTGAAGAAGACGGTCGGTCGCCTCGCCACCTATCTACAGGGGTACGGCGATCTGCTGGTTGCGACGAATCGGTGGGATCCGGCGGTGCTCAGACTTTTCCGAAGTGACGACCTCGTGCGGTCGATCGGCGGGCCTATCGATGCCGTTGCCACGACAGCGCAGTTGGAACACATCGCCACACTGCTCCCGGACGAGTGGCTCGCTCCAGCCGCACGGGGAACGGCGGCCCAGTGTGCTGCAAGCGCCCGCCGCCAACGCCAACTCGGCGCTGACGCCGTGATCATGCATGGTGCCACGCCGGAGGAACTGGCACCGGTTGTCACCGCGTACGGAGCCGTTGTTCCGTCATAGTCGACGTCTGCCGGCACTCGACCGACCTATCATCGGCCGATGCTCATTGCAGGAACAACAGCGCCGACGTTCACCCTTCCCGACCAGAACGGCAACCTCGTCGGCCTCGACGACCTTCGCGGACACTGGGTGCTGCTGTGGTGGTACCCGAAGGCCTCGACACCCGGTTGAACAGTTCAGGGACAGGCGCTGCGTGACAGCGCCAACGAATTCGCAGCGACAAACTGCATCGTGCTCGGCGCATCGTTCGATACGGCGGACGAGAACCTCGCATTCGCCACGGCCCAGGGTTTCGCCTATCGGCTGCTCAGCGACGTCGATCGGGCCGTCGGCACGGCGTACGGCGTCGTCAGGCCGTCCGGTCACCAGTATTCGGACTACCCGGAACGCGCTTCGTTCCTCATAGACCCGGATGGCATCGTCCGACGAGTCTACGAAGTCACCGATGTCGCCCACCACGCCGCAGACGTTCTCGCAGACCTGGCGGTCCTCCAAGCGTGAGTGACGATGACCGCAGGCGACCGATGCGGATCCCGATCGCTGCACGCGTCGACGACGGATCCGCCGACACGGCTGCATTGCGACGCAAGGCGCAGCAGGTCGCCAGGGGCGGTGCCCGTGCAGCGGTCCTCGGTATCAATGACGGTCTCGTCACCAACCTGTGCCTCATCCTGGCGATCGCCGGGGCCAACGGGACGCAGTCTGCCGTCCGTCTCGCCGGCTTCGCCAGCCTCATCGCCGGAGCATTCTCGATGGCTGCCGGCGAGTGGGTCTCGGTGCGCAGCCAGGCCGAACTCTCCGGAGGGGTGCTCACCGAACTGCGACGTCTGATCGGTCGCAACCCGAAGCTCGTGCTCGACGAGTTGAGCAGTCAACTCGTCGAGGATGGTTTCGGGGACGAGACGGCCAAGCGGGCGAGTACTGAACTGCCACTGGACGAGGACCGCTTCCTCAGCTTCACGGCCCGAACGATGTTCGGCGTCAATCCGAACGAACTCGGCTCGCCATTCGTCGCTGCCGGCAGTTCGCTCGCACTGTTCTCCGTCGGCGCACTGATCCCGCTGGCACCGTGGTTCTTCACGCAGGGCGGTGTCGCCGAGGTGTGGTCCGTCGTACTGACAGCCGGCACCAGCCTCGTCGTCGGCGGTGCTATCAGCTCCTCGAGCGGGAATTCCGCCGTTCGCGGCGGCGCTCGGCAACTGGCGATCGTCGTGCTGGCGTCAGCGATCACCTACGGCATCGGTTCGCTGTTCGGAACCGCCGTCTCGTAGCCGGCACGTGTCGTAGCCGGCACGTGCCGTAGCCGGCACGTCTCGTCGCCGGCACGTCTCGCCGGGTCTACTGGCGGTAGTGCTCGACGACTTCCCCCGAGCGAACGGCAGCCTCGTCAGGGTCCTGCCCGTACTGACGACGGGCTCGGCGCTGACGGAGCAGGTCCCAGCACTGGTCCAAGGACATCTCGAGCGCAGACTGACGGCGACGCTGTTCATCGGTCAGCGCATGCGCCGCACCGGATTCGAGGGCGTGTTCCTCGGCGACCAGTTCATGGATCCGTTGCAGCAGTTCCTCGTCGTTCATCACAACCTCCTCGTCGAATGCCCCTGACGCTATCCGCAGCCTGGTGAGACACGGTGGGGGGTTTGGCCAACCCGAAGACGCTTCCGATGCCCACATAGGATCGGCACGCACCCTCGACGGCGAGGTGTGCGACCGGAGGACGTATGTCATCACCCGAAGCTGCACCGTTCGACGACGTCCGTTGGGCGGTGATCGATCACACCGGAATCATCAGTCTGAACCGTCCGGCGACCCGCAATGCGCTGACCCACGAGATGTACGCCGAACTCGAACGCCTCGTGCGCGCTGCACCAGCTGCTGGTATCCGCTGCCTGATCGTCACAGGTTCGGATCCGGCGTTCTGCAGCGGCGACGATGTTCGCCAGGTGATGGGCGGCGGTGAACGAACTGCTCCCTCACCGATCGCCGGCGACCGAGCACCGAGGCTGACCCCCGCCGCCGACGCGTTGTTGCAGTGCAACATCCCGATCATCGCCGCTGTCAATGGCGCTGCTGTCGGTTGGGGCATGGAACTGGCGATGATGGCAGACCTGCGCGTCGCCAGCGAGCGGGCGAAGTTCGGCGAACTGTTCGTGCTACGAGGTTTGGTCAGCGACGTCGCCGGCCTCGGCCGGCTGAGTCAACTCGTCGGTCGTGAGACTGCGGCAGAGCTGCTCTTCACGGGTGAGGTGATCGACGCACAGCGGGCCAAGGAGATCGGTCTCGTCGGACGGGTCGTGCCGCACGACGTGTTGATCCCGGTGGCGTTGTCGATCGCCCAGCGGATCGCCTCCAACCCGCCGCTCGCGGTGCAGCGCATCAAGGCAGGCCTGCGTGAGGCGCTCGATCCGGACTGGAACCAGCTCGGGGCATGGGTCAGCAGCAGTCTTGCCGAGCTGTTCACGACCGACGATCACCGTGAAGGGGCGAAGGCATTCCTCGAAAAGCGCATGCCGGTGTTCAGAGGAAGCTGATCTCGCGCAGGCTGCGACTGGCCCCGCAGCGATGCCGGTGCCGGTGAGCCACGCGTCTCGTCGATCGAGCCGCTAGGAAGGACTCATGGATTCTGCAGACTCATCAGCAACGACGGTGATGCCGGCCGTGTTCTTCGGCCACGGCAGCCCGATGAACGCGCTCGAGACGAACCGCTACACCGAGTCGTGGCGGACCTTTGGTGCGAGTATTCCCAGGCCGAGGGCGATCCTGGTGATCTCCGCTCACTGGTACATCAATGCGACGGCGGTGACGGCGATGGCCGCCCCGCGCACGATCCACGACTTCTACGGATTTCCGCAGGAGCTCTTCGACAAGCAGTACCCGGCCGCTGGTTCGGCGGAACTCGCCGAGGAGGTCGCCGAGCTCGCCAAACCGACCTGGGTCGGTATGGACAACGACAGCTGGGGTCTCGATCACGGCACCTGGTCGGTACTCGCCCACGTCTATCCGGAAGCTGACATTCCCGTCGTACAGTTGGCGATCAACGCCGAGAAACCGTTCGACTATCACCTCGAACTGGGTGCGACGCTGTCGGCGCTGCGTCACAGCGGTGTGCTGATCGTCGGCAGCGGCAACATCGTCCACAACCTCGGCAGACTCGACTGGTCCCGCCCTGAGGCGGCCTTCGACTGGGCGCAACGTTTCAACGAGTCGGCGAAGTCGATCCTCACATCGAACCCCGCGGACGCGCCATCGCTCGCCACGCATCCCGATTTCCGCGCTGCCGTCCCGACTCCCGACCACTTCATCCCGATGCTCTACCTCGCAGGAGTCGCGTCAGCATCGAACGAGCCGGCGCAGGTGCTCGTCGACGGCTACGCAATGGGTTCGCTCTCGATGACCTCCTACACCATCGGCACCCGAGTGCGGTAGCCGCACCCGGGTGTCGTGGCGACTGCTACGGGTGTCAGCACACTCGGGTGCTGCGATGGCACTCGGGCGAACGAGCGGGGGAGACGCCCTAGCCGGCGGCGCGCTTGCGTGGGTCGGCGGGCGCTGCGTGGGCGAGAACGACGGCGTCGGAGACGACCGTCGCCATGCGGATGACGTCCTCGACCGCTGATCCCAGCGCGTCGATGAACGGCTGTTGCGAACGATCCGTCGCCCATTCGATGTTCTCGCGGCCTGCTCGGCCCTCGTCCGACAGTGTGCCCTCCGCAGTCATCCAGCCACGTGCCTGCAGGCTGGCGACGGCGAGAGCGATCCGTTCCTTGGTGAAGCCGCGTGTCGAAGAGTATTCGCCGACCGGGTACTCCAGCCAGACCTCCGTCAAGATGTTCATCTCGATCGGGTCGAGACCGGCTGCGACACATGCCGCCAGGTGACCGTCGCCACGATGCTCGCGAACGAGTTCCGCTGCCCGCCACAGACGGCCGTGCGGATCGGGCGGAACCGCCAATGCCCGCAGCGCGCCGAACAGTGGACGAGCCGTGACGTCGAGGTCTCCGAGTGCTGCCAGCAACTGCAACCCGAGCGCCTTGATGTCCTGCACATCGACGCCTGCTGTTGCATGTGCCAGGCCGGCAGCAGCACCGGTCGAGCGTGCCGCAAGGACCGCATCGCGTGACGAGACCTGTCGCGCCCGCTCGTAGCATGCGCCGAGCAGTCCGGCCTCGAAGACGCCGAAGGCAGCGACGACGACCGGCGCCGAGACGTCCGCACCGAGCGACGCAGCGCGACCCCATACGTAGGCGTCGAAGAAGTCGTGGCCGAGTGCATTGGCGCTGTCAGCTGCCGATCGAGACCACCAGCCGATCGTGGCGATCGCCTCGACGGCGTCGCGCAGACGCCGTGCCGGCGAGGTCGGCAGGACCGGAGTTGGCGCAGGCGAATACGTCAGGAAGTGGGCGGCGATCTCTTCGTAATCCATGCGTCATCCTCGCACGGGTGCGATCGGTGAACAGCAGCGATAGGAACGAACGGGTGACCGATGTACCGAGCGAACCGGCGTTGCGGTATGACCAACGCCCTGACGACGAAACTCCAGTGACGACGACCGCTCTGCCGCCGACGCCGACCCGTGATCGCAACATCGTGGCGACTGCCTGGATCGAGGCACCGGTCGAGCTGTTGGTGCTCGGTGACGACCTGCCGGGCCAGCCCGTTGCGACCTACAAACGGCGTATCGGTCCGTGGCTACTGTGGCGCTCGGGCCCCGCTGCCGGGGGGGACGCCAGATACTGGGCCGCCGATGCCGGCGAACTCGGCCGGCAGTCGACGTTCCGCCTGTTCCCAGACGGCAATGGCGACGGATTCGGCCCGAGCGGCAACCACCACACCCGTTTCCGCGCCTGGAAGGAAGACCTCCTCGGCCGCACGACCCCGCTCCGCTGACCGAGAGACCGATACTGCTGGTCGAGAGTCAGTCGTCTGCGAGCAGGCCGACGGCACCTTCGCTGACCAGCGCGGCGATGTCGTCGTCGGATCGACCGAATTCGTGGAGGATCTCGGCGGTGTGCTCTCCGAGCTTCGGGGCGATCCAGCGTGGCGACCACGGCGTGCCGCCGAAGTCCGCCGGGGTGGCGATCATCGTGGTGCTGCCGAACTCGTCCGGCACCTCGACCAGGCCGCCCGCGTGGCGCAACTGCGGGTCGTTGAGGATCTCTTCCGCTGAGTTCACGGGTGCCCAGAACATGTCGGGCTCCCCGGCAAACACATCTGCCCATTCGTCCAGCGTTTTCTTGGCGAACTCGGCATCGAGCAGGGCGATCAGTTCTCTGGCGTGGTGTGCGCGCGAGCGTGCTGTGGCGAACCGCTCGTCTGCGAGCCATTCGGTGCGGCCGATCGAGCGGGCGATCGGCGGCCAGTGCCGATCGCCTTCGAGTCCGACGATCCAGAAACGGCGACCGTCGCCGGCAGTGTAGTTGTTGATGCAGACGTTGAGCATCGTCTCGCGATTGCCGATCTCGGGATGCTGCCCCCACCCGAGGACGAGGTTGAGGTCGAACCCGATCGTGTACACCCCCTGCCGCAGCAGCGACGACGAAACGAGTTGGCCCTGGCCCGTTCGTTCACGCGAGAACAGGGCGGCGGAGATCGCTCCGGCGAACTGTACGCCCGTCGAATGATCACCCATTCCACCGCGCTGGAACGGGAGTTTTGCACCATCAGGTGTCAGCAGATGGGCGATGCCCGAACGCGCCCAGAAGGCGGCGATGTCGTAGGCGGCACGGTCGGCGTCTGGACCCTCGAGGCCGTAGCCGGTGATATGCCCGTAGATCAGGCGCGGGTTGCGCTCGAGCAGTGTCGCTGCGCCGAGGCCAGCGCGCGCCAACGCACCGGAGCGCACGTTGGTCACGAAGACATCGGCGCTGTCGATGAGTTCCAACGCCAGCGCCCGACCGGAGTCCGTCGTCAGGTCGACGACGATGCTGCGCTTGCTGCGGTTGTCCAGTTCGAACACCGGGTTCGTCGGCATGTCGCCGCCGAGCATTCGTTGGAACGTACGTGCCGGGTCTCCGGCGGGCGGTTCGATCTTGATGACGTCCGCTCCCCAGTCGGCGAGTACCCCGGCTGCCGCAGGGCCTGCGATCCATACGCCGAGTTCGACGACGCGCACTCCATCCATCGGGCCGGCCATCAGGAAGCGCTACGCCGCCTCGCTAGGGACCGGAGTTGCTGATCGGTCGGCGTGTTGTCGTGCACGTGGGCGGGAATAGCGATGATGATTTCCCCTTTGGATGCGAAGTGACGAACTCGTTGGTATGAGAACGAACGTGCGTCGCCCTGACCCCCCGGCAAAGGGCGACGCACGATACACGAATGATCAGCCGAGAGCCTCGTCCAGTTTCTCCGCTGACGGAGCGAAATAGTACGAGCCGGAAGCCGGCGTCGAATAGTCGGTGATGGCATCGCAAGCTTTGCCGCTCATACCGTACATCGCTTCCATGCGTTCGCGCAGCACGGCCTGGGTCTTGCTGAACCCCATGAAGTACAGACCGACGGTCCCGTCGTGGAAGGCGTATGGCGTGGAGCGACGAACCACCTCCCTGCGCTTCGGCATGCTCTCGTCTGCGGTTGTCCCACTCACGCAGTGGTGTACCACTGGTACTTGGTGAGGTTCGTGAGTAGTGCAGGTTGCGGATTTGCCATCGGGCAGTGCTCCTCGTAACGGGCATCGTGGGTTCGGGCGAGTCGAACCGGACGGGCAACACAGCGCGCGTCTGCCTTGTCTCTTCGTGTCGAACGCTACCGCACGAAGTCCGAACGATGCCACTACGAGCCTACGGTTTGGCACCCAGCACATCTGCCGGCAGGATCTCTGGGGGGCCGTCCAACAGCGTCGCTGCGTTGGCCATCAGCGCTGCGGCGATCGGACCGTTGAGGTGTGCCTGGCGGTCGATCTCGGACGGGAACGCATCAACGATCCAGTGTGTCTTCGCATCGGTCCGCAGCGCCAACCAGATCGGCGTACCGGCCTCGCTCACAGCAAGTGGCAACGCGCCGGCGAGGAATTCGCCGAGTTCTGCTTCCTTGCCGGCTCTGGCGACCAACTTGATGACGAGCCCATATGTGACCATGGCGCAGAGTTACCCCAACCACCATCGGTTCAACCATGATGAGTGCAGCTACCGTTGCCGACGATGACCGAATCGACGGCGGCTGAACCACGCTCGACCGACCCCTCGAGCCACGCAGCGCCAGGCGCCGAGGTCTCCCCTCGCTGGGCTCGCTGGCGAGCAGCGTTGCCGATCGACGAATACGAAGCGAGGTTCGCGCAACAGCATCCGGACAACCGTTCGGCCCATGGTGAGGCCGACTTCATTCGCAGCTACGAACCGAAACGCGTCCTCGACGCGGGATGCGGGACCGGACGGGTGGCGATCGAACTCCACCGCCACGGCATCGACGTCGTCGGCACCGATCTCGATACCGACATGCTCGCAGCAGCGAGGCGAAAGACACCGGAGATCCGTTGGATCCGGGCGGACCTCGCAGTGATCGGCACGCCTGCGGACGCCGGAGCAGGTGACGATCCAGCACTCGCGGATCCATTCGACATCGTCGCCATGCCCGGCAACGTGATGCTCTTCTGCCGTCCCGAGAGCAGAGCGCCGATCGTCGCTTGCCTCGCAACACTCATCCGCGCCGGCGGCCGGCTGATCGCCGGTTTTAGCCTCGGCCAAGGTGTGACGCTGCAGGAGTACGACGGTCTGTGCTCGAACGCCGGACTCCAACTCGAGCAACACTTCAGCGGTTGGGACCGCGCACCGCTGGGCGTCGGTGACCAACCCGCCGGTGACTACGTCGTGACGGTACACACTCGGAATTGACGCCGCCGTGTCACAAGTCTCACGTTTACGTCAACTGCCATTCAGGTCGCACTTCCACCGTCCGAATGCAATACGTTGGACGGAGTATGACCGACTTCGCGACAGGACCCGATCCTCGTCGTTGGATCACGTTGGCGATCACCACCGTCACTGTCGTCATCATCAGCCTCGACAGCACCGTACTGAACGTGGCGATCCCGACGATCCTCAAGGACTTCGGGACGACGCTCCCGAGCCTGCAGTGGGTCATCACCGGCTATGCGCTCACATTTGCGTCGTTGCTGATCATCGGCGGCCGCCTCGGCGATCTGTACGGGCACCGCAAGATTTTCGTCATCGGTGCCGCCTTCTTCGGCGTCGGTTCACTGATTGCTGCGCTCTCGCAGAACGTCCCGCAACTCGTCATCGGAGAAGCCGTGATCGAGGGCATCGGTGCCTCACTGATGATGCCGAGTTCGCTGGCGATCCTCTCGAATACGTTCGTCGGGCGTGAGCGGGCGACGGCATTCGGTGTCTGGGCGGCGGTCGGCGGCGCTGGCGGCGCACTCGGACCGGTCATCGGCGGGTTCTTGACGTCGAATTATTCATGGCGCTGGTCGTTCGGGATCAACGTCATCATCACCCCGTTGGCGATCATCGGAGCGCTGCTCTTCATGCCCCAGAGCCGGTCGACGAGCGAACGCACGCCACTCGACCTGCCAGGAGCGTTCCTCATAGCCAGCGGAATGGGCGTGCTGGTGCTCGGGCTCAGCGAGGGTTCTGCGTATGGCTGGTTCGTCCCGATCCGCGACCTGTCGATCGGCGCGACGATGATCTGGCCGTCGTCGCGGCCGTTCTCGTTCGTACTCATCGCCTTTGCGTTGTCAGCAGCAATCCTCGCGAGTTTCTACCGTCTCGAACGCCGCAAGGAGCGCCGTTCGGCCTCGCCGCTGTTCGAGTTCAGCCAGATGCGTCATCGTGGTTTTCGGTACGGCCTGATCGTCGTCGTCGTCATGGGTGCCGGTCAGCTGACGATCTCGTTCGTCATGCCCGTCTTCCTGCAGGAAGGAAGGCACCTGTCGGCGCAGGTCAACGGATTGTGGCAGCTACCGGCTGGATTGTTCTTCCTCGTCGGTGCGCAGATCGGCAGCCGCCTCGCTCGCCGCGTCCGTCTGGTGGTCATCGCCCGCATCGGGCTCGGACTGGGTTCGATCGCCTTGCTGTATGTCGCCTTCATGATCGGTTCCGGGCTGACGTTCTTCACCCTGCTGCCAGGGCTGATGGTGTACGGCATCGGCTTCGGGTTGGCAAACTCGACTCTGACCAACATCGTCCTCTCGGAGATCGATCGTGACAAGTCCGGCGCGGCGAGCGGGGCGATTGCGACGGCACGCCAGATGGGCACTTCGATCGGCGTTGCCATCGTCGGGTCGCTGCTGACGGCAACGACGATCGCCAATGCGATCAGTCGGGTCGGCCGCTCGAACGAATTGGCCGGCGGTGTCAAGGGCGCTGCCAGCGGAGCGATCCGTGCAGGTGGCGTGACGTTCGTTCCGCCACCGGGAACCTCGGCGGCCGACGTCTCGACCCTGCACCGCCTTTTCGTCGATGCGTTGGCTGACGGCGCGCGGGTCCCGCTGCTGTTCGCCAGCGCCGCCGCAGCGGTTGCGCTGTGCGTCTCGTTGCTGCTGCCGCGTGGATTGCATCCGAACGAGGCACTGCCGATGGAGGATGAATTGGAAGGCAGTTTCGGTGTGCTGATCGACTGACGTCAGCGGAAGCGTTGGCCCAAGCGCTAGCCCTGAAGGGTGTCGAGTAGGCGGGTCAGTCGTTGCACGCTGACCGGTTTCGGGGTCCCGAGAGCATTGGCGAACAGGCTGACGCGTAGCTCCTCGATCATCCAGCCGATGTCGATGACCTCGGTGGTGAATCGGGCGCGGGTCATCCGTTCGAGCAGTTGCTCATAGCGCTGCTCGATCGCCTGAATCTGACGCATGCGCTGCTGATCGAGGCCAGGATCCTCGACCATCTTCTCCAGCCGCCGTTCGATGGCCTTCACATAGCGAGGCAGATCGGCGAGATGGCGCATACCGGTCGATGTGACGAAACCGGGACGAACCAGCCTGCCGAGCTGCGCACGGGCGTCGACGACGGATGGCCGCACAGCCGGCGTGACGAGGCGATCGAGGCGAGTCTGGACCGCCGATGCGGCGAGCGCCACCTGGCCCGCGGTCGCCAGCGCCTTCGACGTCGTCGGCGTCATCGTCTCCTGTGCCCGTCGCTGCAGTGCCTGGAACCCCGCCTCGCTCCACTGTGGTCCGCCGCTCGTCACCAGCACGGCGTCGGCTGCGGCGATGACACAATCGTTGATCAATTCCGCCAGGGTGAGGTCGAGTTGACTGCCGATCGCCATCCGCGCAGCGTTCGTCAGTTCGCGCTCGAGCGGCTTACGGGCAACCGGCACCGTCAACAGGATCAGGCGACGCGTCCCGGCGCGCATGATCCGTTCCTGGATGTCCGAGTTCGTGAACACGCGGATCGACACGCTCTCGCCCTCGTCGATCAACGCCGGGTAGCCGCGAACGAGGTTGCCGTGCTGGGTCGATTCGACAACACGTGGCAGATCGCCGAAATCCCATGATCTGATGCCGACTCGCTCGACACCGGTCGCAGTGTCGGCAATCGCTGCGCGAAGACGTCCGCTCAGCAGCTTGCGCAGGGCACCGAGGTCCGTGCCGGTCGCGACGGGCTTGGCGTCGTCGTCCTCGATCGAGAAGATGATCCGTAGATGTGGCGGGACGCGGCCGAGGTCGAAGTCCGTCGGGCGGATCGGTTCACCGGCGATCTCCGTCAGCGCCGAAGCCAACGCATCGAGCAGCGGGCCGCTCTGCGGATCGAGTCGCTCGTATGCCTGGCGCGTGCTCTCGGCCATGGGCAGCAGGGCACGACGCAACGTCTTGGGAAGGGTCCAGACGAGGGCTGTGACGAGGTCGCAGCGCAGCCCCGGCACCTGCCAGTCGAAGCCGTCTCCGTTGATGCGGTTGAGGACCGGCAACGGAATATGGACGGCGACGCCGTCGCCATCGGCGCCAGGCTCGAAACGGTAGGTGACCGGCAACGAGAGGTCGTCGTACTGCCACGTATCCGGGAAATCGAGCAGGCTCAGCGCCCCGTCGACCCCGAGCGCTTCCATGCTGAGCAGCAGGAGATCGGGCTGCTCGTGGCGCTCCCGTTTCCACCACCGATCGAAATGCCGCGTCGACACGATGTCCTTGGCGACGCGCGCCTCGTAGAACCGGAAGATCGTCTCGTCATCGACGAAGTCGGCGCGGCGAGAGCGATCGACGAGCGACCTCGCCTCCTCGATGAAACGCTCGTTCTGGGCAACGAAGTGATGGTGGGTCGTCCAGTCACCGAGTACCAGCGCATGCCGGATGAACATCTCGCGGGCGCCGGCAGGATCGACCCGGTCATAGCCGACCTGACGACCGGCGACGATCGGTAGACCGTAGAGCGTGACCCGTTCGGTCGTCACGGCTACGCCGCGGCGTTCGTCCCAATGCGGTTCACCGTAGGAGCGCTTGACGATGTGCGCTCCGATGCGCTCCGCCCATTCCGGCTGGATACTGGCGGCGACTCGACCCCACAGGCGATTCGTCTCGACGAGTTCGGCGGCCATCACCCAACGAGGGGGTTTCTTCGCCAGCGCCGATCCAGGAACGATGGAAAATTTGGATCCTCGTGCACCGCGGAACTCACGCTTGTCGCCGTCACGCATCCCTATCTGCGAAAGCAGCCCGGCCAACAATGATTGATGCACCCGGTCAGGATGTGTGGCGTCGTTGCCGCCACGAACGCCGAGTCCGCTACCCACCTGCTTGAGCTGGCTGTAGAGGTCCTGCCATTCGCGGACGCGCAGATAGTTCAGGTATTCGTTCCGGCAGAGCTTGCGGAACTGACTCGACGACAGCTCCTGTTGTCGCTCGCGCAGGTAGTCCCACAGCTTCACCAGCGCCAGGAAGTCGGAACCTTCGACGACGAATCGACGGTGGAACTCGTCGGCCTGCTGCTGCTTTTCCGCCGGGCGTTCACGCGGGTCCTGGATCGACAATGCCGAGGTGATCACCATGACCTCGCGGACACAGCCGTGACGATCAGCTTCGATGATCATCCGACCGAGGCGCGGATCGATGGGCAGTTGAGCGAGTTTGCGCCCGAGGTGTGTCAGCCTGCGCTGGTCGTCCGGCCGATCGAGTTCCAGTGCGCCGAGCTCCTCCAGTAGCGCCACACCGTCGCGCACAGCGCGGCTGTCAGGCGGATCGACGAACGGAAAGGCGGCAACATCGCCGAGGCCGAGCGCTGTCATCTGCAGGATCACCGATGCCAGGTTGGTGCGCAGGATTTCCGGCTCTGTGAACTCCTGACGGGTCGCGAAGTCTTCCTCTGCGTACAGGCGGATGCAGATGCCTGCAGCAACACGACCGCAGCGACCGGCGCGCTGGTTGGCAGACGCTTGGGAAATCGGTTCGATCGGCAGGCGCTGGACCTTGAGCCGGTGGCTGTATCGGGAGATTCTCGCTGCGCCGGCATCGACGACGTACCGCACGCCGGGAACCGTCAGCGACGTCTCGGCGACGTTCGTCGACAGCACCACCCGCCGGGTCGCGTGCGGTTGGAAGATGCGGTGCTGTTCGACCGCCGAGAGCCGTGCATACAGCGGCAGTACATCGGTGTTGACGAGTGCGAGTTTCTTCAGCGCGTCGGCAGTGTCATGGATCTCGCGTTCCCCGCTGAGGAAGATGAGGATGTCGCCAGGACCCTCGCCTGACAGCTCCTCGACAGCGTCGATGACCGCCTGCACCTGATCCCGGTCGTCCGATTCGTCCTCGCCGATCGGGCGGTAACGCACGTCGACGGGATAGGTGCGCCCGGTGACCTCGATCACGGGAGCGTCCTCGAAGTGAGCCGAGAAGCGAGCCGTGTCGATCGTCGCCGAGGTGACGATGAGCTTGAGGTCGGGGCGCTCGGGGAGCAGCTGGCGGAGGTAACCGAGTAGGAAGTCGATGTTCAGGCTGCGCTCGTGCGCTTCGTCGATGATCAGCGTGTCGTAGCGCGACAGCATGCGGTCGTGCTGGATCTCCGCGAGCAGGATGCCGTCCGTCATCACTCTGACGAGCGTGGCGTCGCTGACGCGATCGGTGAACCGCACGGTGTAGCCGACAGCCGTTCCGAGCTGGGTTCCGAGTTCGTCCGCCACGCGCTCGGCGATGGTGCGTGCAGCGATCCTGCGCGGCTGCGTATGGCCGATGAGACCGACGACCCCGCGCCCGAGTTCGAGGCACAGCTTCGGCAACTGTGTGCTCTTGCCCGATCCGGTCTCGCCGGCGACGATCACGACCTGATGGTCACGAATTGCCGCCAAGAGGTCGTCGCGCCGCTCGGTGATCGGCAGCTCCGACGGATACGTGATGGCCGGCACGCCGGCGCGCCGTGCCTCGACCCGTGCCTCTGCGGTCGTCAGTTGACGAAGGAGATCCTCGCACGCCCGATCTCCGGTCTGAGCTGCCTGATCCACCTGAGCTCGAGCGTCGCGACGCTCCCGACGTCCGGGTGTGCGGTCGAGATCGGCGAGGCGCGCCAGCAGGCGCTGTCGGTCGCGCAGCATGACGGAGGCGATTCTCGTTCGAAGTTCTTGGCGCGACACCGGTTGCTGCAGGGAGGTGGCTGGCTCGGTCATGGACATGGTCGTGGGGAGAGGATCCCGCTGGGGCCTCGCAAATCAGCATGCCAGAACGAACGCAGGACCGACCATCCGTTTACGACAGGACATCCGGCTGAGTTCGATGCTGGCTGCGTTTCGGTGCCGGCTGCGTTTCGGTGCCGGCTGCGTTCGGTGCTGGCCGCGTTTCGGTTCTGGCCGCTGCGCGCCATGATCATGCGATGAGTCTGTGGGACAGTGACGGCGACGAGGAGGGTGAGGGGCGCGACGGCGGCGACGGGCGGGCCCCGATCTGTCCGTGGTGCGGGGTCACCGCCCTTGCGAAGCACCTGTCCAACGTCCTGGACTCGCCGTTCGTCTGCGACAACGAAGACTGTGAGGCCTTCGGTGACGAGGTCTGACGGCTTCAGGCGGAAGCCGACGACAGCCAAGCCGAACTCGTCGAGTTATCCCTCAGCGTCGCCGGGGCGGTCGCCCGCCGCGCCCGCCCCCGAGGCGTCCATCGTCGGACCGCTGCCGAACGGTCGCTGGCAATTCTGGATCGATCGCGGTGGCACGTTCACCGATGTCATTGCCAGGCTCCCGGACGGGACGCTGGCGACGCACAAACTGCTGTCGGAGAATCCGGAGCACTATCCCGATGCGGCGGTCGCCGGTATCCGCCATCTGCTCGGGCTGGCGCCGTCCGAACCAATCACGCCGGCGATGGTCGAATGCGTGAAGATGGGCACGACAGTGGCGACGAACGCGTTGCTCGAACGTCGTGGCGAACCGACGGCACTCGTCATCACCAAAGGATTCGGCGATGCCCTGCGCATCGCCTATCAGGAGCGGCCACGGATCTTCGATCGGCACATCGTGCTGCCGGAAATGCTCTATTCGGCGGTGATCGAAGCCGAAGAGCGCGTCAGCGTCAACGGCGAGATCCTCACGTCGTTGGACGAAACCGCATTGCGGATCGAACTGCAGCGGGTCTTCGACACGGGCATCACGAGCGTGGCGATCGTCTTGATGCACGGCTTCCGTTTCACCGTCCACGAACGTGCAGCCGGGCGCATCGCCCACGAGATCGGCTTCGATCAGATCAGCGTCTCACACCAGGTCAGTCCGTTGATGAAGCTCGTCAGCCGCGGCGACACCACCGTCGTCGATGCCTACCTGTCCCCCGTCTTGCAGCGCTACATCGACCGGGTCGCTACGCAGATGCCAGGCGTTCCGCTGTTTTTCATGCAGTCGTCCGGCGGACTGACGGACGCGCTGAGCTTCCGCGGTAGGGACGCCGTCCTCTCCGGGCCGGCCGGCGGCATCGTCGGTATGGCCAAGACCGCAGAACTGGCAGGATTCGATCGCGTCATCGGCTTCGACATGGGCGGTACCTCGACCGACGTCTCGCACTACGCAGGCGAGTTCGAGCGGGCCTTCGAGACACAGGTCGCCGGCGTGCGGATGCGTGCCCCGATGATGAGCATCAACACCGTCGCCGCCGGCGGAGGTTCGATCCTGACGTTCGACGGCGCGCGGTTTCGGGTGGGCCCGCACAGCGCCGGCGCCAACCCCGGGCCTGCCTGCTATCGCCGCAACGGCCCGCTGACGATCAGCGACGCCAACGTGCTGCTCGGCAAGATTCAGCCGGCGCATTTTCCGAAGGTGTTCGGACCAGGCGCCGACGAGTCGTTGGACGTCGACGTCGTCACTGCCAGGTTTGCCGAGATGGCCGCAGAAGTCGCCAGCGCGACCGGCTCGGCGACGACTGCAGAGTTGGTCGCGGAAGGCTTCATCGACATCGCCGTTGGGGCGATGGCCAACGCCATCAAGAAAATCTCCGTCGCCCGCGGCTACGACGTGACGACATACACGCTGCAGTGCTTCGGAGGTGCAGGTGGCCAGCATGCGTGCCGCGTCGCCGACACACTCGGCATCACGCGCGTCCTCGTCCATCCTCTCGCTGGTGTCCTGTCTGCGTACGGAATGGGCCTTGCTGACCAGAACGTCATCAGGCAACGTTCGATCGAACAGCTGTTGTCGGACGGGCTCGGCGATGCAGCCGGAGGTCTGCATGACCTTGCGAATGAAGCACAGGACGAACTCCGTAGCCAGGGTGTGACGAGCGGGGAACTCACGGTCCACCGGCGCGTTCACCTTCGCTACGCCGGCACCGACGCAGCGTTTCCGGTTGCGATCGGGACCGGTACCGCCGCCGATATCCAGTCAGCGTTCGAGACCGAGTACCGCCGCCGATTCGCATTCGTGATGTCGGATCGCCCGCTCGTGATCGAGTCGATCTCCGTCGAGGCCGTCGGCCACGGCGATGCACCGGTCGAGATCCGTCACGACCTTCGCCCGACAACCGAGGCGCGCTCGACGACGACGGTACAGATGTTCAGCGGCGGTCGTTGGTGGGACAGCCGGCTCGTCTTGCGGTCGGACACCGAGCCGGGCGAAGTCATCACAGGGCCGGCGATCATCGCCGAGGACAACGCCACCACGGTCGTCGAACCGGGATGGCAGGCACGGGTCACCGACCTCGACCATCTCGTGCTCGACCGCATCGAGGCGCGGCCAGGACGAACGGCGATCGGCACGAACGTCGATCCGGTGATGCTCGAAGTGTTCAACAACCTGTTCATGAACATCGCCGAGCAGATGGGCCTGCAACTGCAGAACACCGCCTACTCGGTGAACATCCAGGAACGGCGCGACTTCTCCTGCGCACTGTTCGACGGCGACGGCAACCTCATCGCCAACGCACCGCACATGCCGGTGCATCTGGGATCGATGAGCGAGTCTATCAAGGCGGTCATCAGCGGCCATCGCGGCCAGATGCGCCCTGGTGACGTCTTCGTACTCAACGATCCGTACCACGGCGGCACCCACCTGCCCGACGTCACCGTCGTCACGCCCGTGTTCGGTGCAGGCGGACACGGCATCGAACAGGACATTCTGTTCTATGTAGGCTCTCGCGGCCACCACGCCGACATCGGCGGAATTACCCCCGGTTCGATGCCTCCGTTCTCGACACGGGTGCAAGAGGAGGGCGTACAGATCGACAATCTTCGACTCGTCGTCGAAGGCAGGCTGTTGGAAGACGAGATGCTCACGCTGCTGGGCAGCGGCGAGTACCCATCGCGCAATCCGCGACAGAACGTCTCCGACCTCAAGGCGCAGATCGCCGCCAACGAAAAGGGTGTGCAGGAACTGGCGAAGATGGTCGAGCAGTTCGGTCTCGACGCGGTGCGCGCCTACATGGGTCACGTCCAGGACAACGGTGAGGAATCCGTTCGACGGGTCATCGGGACGCTGTCGGACGGCTCATTCACACTGGCGTTGGACAACGGCGCGCAGATCGTCGTCGCCATCCGCGTCGATCACTGCGAGCGCAGCGCCGTCATCGACTTCACCGGCACATCGCCGCAGCAGATCAACAACTTCAACGCGCCGCGCGCTGTCAGCATCGCCGCCGTGCTCTATGTCTTCCGGACGCTCGTCGACGACGACATCCCGCTCAACGCCGGATGCCTCAAACCGTTGCGGATCATCATTCCACCCGGTTCGATGCTCGATCCGCACTTCCCAGCCTCCGTCGTCGCCGGCAACGTCGAGACGTCCACGTGTATCACCAACGCGCTCTATGGAGCACTCGGCACCATGGCTTCGGGGCAATACACGATGAACAACTTCACGTTCGGCAACGCACGTCATCAGTACTACGAGACCGTCGCCGGCGGCTCAGGTGCCGGGGCCGATTTCGACGGCACGTCTGTCGTTCAGACGCACATGACGAACTCGCGACTGACCGATCCCGAGGTCCTCGAATTTCGTTTCCCGATCCACCTCGAGAGCTATCGGATCCGTTCGGGATCTGGCGGGGCGGGCCTGCACCACGGCGGCGACGGCGGCATTCGACGGGTCCGTTTCCTCGAACCGATGACTGCATCGATCCTCTCCAACGGCCGCCACAGCGGTGCGTTCGGAATGGCGGGCGGCGAGGCCGGATTGCCCGGTATCAACCGGGTCGAGCGCGCCGACGGGACCACAGAACTGCTCGACCACATCGGCTCGGTGCAGATGCGAACCGGTGATGTCTTCGTGATCGAGACGCCTGGTGGCGGCGGGTTCGGCACGCCGATCCACTGACGATGTCGCACGGTGCGGGCTCCCACAGAGCGCTCGCTGTACATTGCGGCGATGACGAGTGATGTCGATCCCGGCCGCTTTCCGATCGAAACGGCGTCGCCACGAGGTTTCGCCCAAGCCTATGTCCGCCAGGGTTCCGGCGGGGTTCCACTCGTCTGCATCCACGGCTGGCCAGAGTCGAAACGGCTGTTCTGGAAGGTCATCGAACCGCTCGCCGACGCCGGGTTCGAGGTCATCGTTCCCGACCTGCGCGGATTCGGCGACAGCGAATTGGGGCCCGACGGTTTCAATGATGTGCCAACCCACGCCAGGGACATCTACGCACTCGTCCACGACGTCCTCGGGCACGAAAGCGTCGTGCTGGTGGCAGGTGACCTCGGCGGCGTCATCATCCAGGATCTCGCCCTGCGCTATCCGGGTTGGGTCGACCGGATGGTGCTGTTCAACAGTCCGCTTCCCTACCTGAAGGCGGAGATGGCTTCGATCGCCGGAACACGACCCGCCCGTGAAGCCGCTGACTACTTCATTCGCCAGGGCACCGATCCTGACGGCTTGGCTGCGGACCTGACGACACCGGAGCAGCGCCGCCGGTACATCGCCACGTTCTACGCCAGCCGCTTCTGGGGGCATCCAGGCGGCTTCGACGCAGCGGCGGTCGACTTCCACACCGAGCCATTCGCCGACGCAGCCAAGTTGCGGGCCACCTTCGGAGGGTACGAGAGCTCGTTCAGTCCGTCAGCACAGAGCGAGCCGTCGATCCTCGCCCGCAACCCGGATACTCGCACGCTGATCATGCACGGCACCAGCGACCACGTGATCTATCCGAGCTTCGACCGGATGGCGGCACAGGTCTTCCCGAACCACGTCGGGCCGTTCCTGCTGCGCGACTGCGGCCACTTCGTCCCCTGGGAGGCGCCGCACCAGTTGACCAGCGGCACGATCGCCTTCTGCGGGGATCTACTGAGCTTCCGCCGGGTGGCCTGAGAATCCGGGTCTACTGCGCTGGTAGCGGGTCGCCTGACGGATCCGACAATTCGTTCCCCTGCAGGAAAGCGACGATATCCGGCAACGCCCTGCGGTCCTGGTACGCGAACATGTGCCCGCCCTCGTAGATGCGCAGCACCGAGCCGGCGACGCGGCTGTGGATCGCCTGGCTGTTCGCCACCGGGGCCGTGCCGTCGAACACTCCGCAGGCGACGAGCGTCGGCGAGGCGATGAGTCCCAGCCGATCCCAGACGTCGTGATGGCTGCGCGCCTCGAGCTGCAGAAGCTCGCCACGTCGCTGCTCAATGCTGCGTTCGGCGAGCGCACGGTCGGTCATCAGCTTGACCATCGCCTGGTCGCCGGGATGCGTCGCCAGCCACTGATCGTCGAAACGCGAGTCGAGGTTGCGGCGGGAAATTTCCTGGCGCTCGGCAGGCGGGAGCATGGCGAGTTCGTGCAGCGGATACGACGAGCCGCCTTCCCCGCCCGGTGATGTGCACAGCAATGTCATCCGCTCGACTCGCTCGGGATGCGTCACGGCGAATTCCTGGGCGACCATACCGCCGAAGCTGATTCCGAAGACGTTGCACGTCTGCCAGCCGACATGATCGAGGAGCGATGCCGCATCAGCAGCGTACTCGGCCATCGTCGCCGGCCCGGCGGGCACGGTAGTCGCTCCGAGTCCGCGCTGGTCGTGGATCAGTACCTCGAAATGGTTGGCGAGGTAGCCGACGAGCAGCGCAGCGGCCTCGATCGTGCCACCCGAACCGTTGAACACCAGCAGACGGGGACCGCTTCCGGAGAGGTCATAGTTGATCGTGATGTCGGGGACGGAGAGCGTTGCCACGTCAGCGCACCTGTTCTGCTCGGTCAGCGTCGGGTACGCCGAAAATTGCTGGATGGAAGATGCTGGCGAAGAGTTCGACGCCGTCGACGAGTCGCGGTCCTGGCCGCACGACATAGGCATTGCCGTCGACCGCCCAGACCGGAATGTCCGGCGGTAGACGATCGAGCACCGATCTCGCCTGCGCGGCGGAACCCGAGGTTCCGAACCCGCACGGCGCGACGATCACGACGTCCGGCTCGGCATCGGCGATCGCCTGCCATGCGACCTGACGGGAACGTGCACCGACGTCGGCGAGCACCGGCGTGCCGCCTGCGGCGCTGACGAGCTCCGGAATCCAGTGGCCCGAACTGAATGGCGGATCGCACCATTCGAGCACGAAGACACGCTGGCGCTGATGACCGTCAACGAGTGCGGCGACGCGCTCGAGACGCCTGTCGAGGCCGGCGCGCAGTGCCGCGCCTGCATCCGGCACGCCGAGCGTGTCAGCCAGCATCGTGACCGATGCGAGCACATCGGCGAGGCAGCGGGGATCGAGGGTGATGACCGCTGCCCGACAGCCGAGGGCGACCATCGCCTCGTCGACCTGACCGCTCGGGACCGCGCAGACCCTGCACAGGTCCTGCGTGATCACGACGTCCGGATCGATGGCCCGCATTCGCTCGAGGTCGAGCGAATAGAGCACTTCACCGGCATCGACCTTGGAGCGTACGAGGTCGTCGATCTCGACAGGCGTGAGACCATTCGTTTCGAGGCCGCCGACGACGATCGCAGCAGCGCTGCGGGCGATTGCCGGGAAGTCGCATTCGAAGGTGACGCCGACGAGCTGCTCGCCGAGTCCGAGGTCGTAGACGATCTCGGTCGCCGACGGCAGCAGCGAAGCGATCCTCACGGACCCACCATAGGCAGGAACGCTATGCGTCGGTCCTGTCCGCCGCTGCTGTGCTCGAGGTTCCCGTGTCCGCCGGAGCGGCTTCCGGGACCAGCGCGAGCGACAGGCTGTTCATACAGAAACGCTGACCTGTCGGTGCCGGGCCGTCCGGAAACACGTGGCCGAGGTGCGAGCCGCAACGGCGGCAGCGTGCCTCGATGCGGATCATTCCGTGGCTTCGGTCGGTGATCAGTTCGACGGCGTCTGCAACCTTCGCCTCGTAGAAGCTCGGCCAGCCGCTTCCCGATTCGAACTTCGTGTTCGAGTCGAAGAGTTCGGCCCCACAGGCGGCACAGTGGTAGGTGCCATCGACGTGCGAGTCGACGTATTCTCCACTCCACGGCCGCTCGGTTCCCGCCTGGCGAAGAACGTGGAATTGTTCGGGGGTGAGCAGCGCTCGCCATTGGTTCTCGGTGTGCTCGATCTCGGGCATCGTCATTCCTTTCGAATCGGTGTCGTCGAGGATATGGCGAAGCGAGCCGTGGATCACTCCACCGCCATCGAAACGTCCGTATGCCGGGACTCGATGTCGATGAACACGTTGTAGACGCGCCGCACCTCCGCAAGATCGTCCGGTTCCAAGATCGACTCTTCGCTGGATCGCATGATCATCGCCGCCTGGCGCATCAGCACGTTGCGATGCGCCGGCTCGGTGCTGTGCCGCATCACCCGCGACAGCGCATCGAGTTGACGAATCATGATCGCCGGCATCGCGCGGCCCGCCTGGCGGATCTTGTCGAAGGCGCGTTCGACGAGGCGCGCATAGTTGATGCCGGCGGCGAGGACACGAACTCGGCCACCGTCGTCCCGATGCACCTGACGCGAGCTCCACGACGCCGACGTCTTCGACAGGGCATCACCGAGCCAATCGATACACGTCATTGCCGTGAACGTGTCGTTGAGTGTCGGCGACAACGCTCTGATGGCGATTTCGACGAGTCGGTCGACGGCAAATGCGAGATCTTGCGTCAGGGTGCGGTGGGCGCCTGTGACGTGGGCGTTGTCGAGGGCTGCCGTGACCTTCGGCGCGGCGGCAGCGGGCCACACCCGGGCGAGCGGAAGGCCTTCGGCGAGGAAGTGACCCGGCGCTGCAGCAATTCGATGACAGCGTCCGATTTCGAAACGATTCGGACGAGCGTCGGGTACGAGATGAATTGCAGGTACCCGCTTTCGGGGGCCGGCACGTCCACGCCCTCGTTGGCCAACCGCCACAGCGTCTCTCGTTCGAGCCCGCCGATGTCGCTGTGCTCTGCAGATGCATCAGCCTTCTCGTTCTCGATCGACGACGTGAGCCAGCGGGCGATGCAGGCGACGACCTCCGTCAATTGGATCGATTTGGCAACGCGGTGGATGAAGTAGACGAGCACCCCGACGTCGACCAGCACCATCCCGAGCAGCACGGTTACGGAGAGGTGCGGTACGAATTCGACATTGCCTCCACTGACCGAGCCGGGCGCAAGGATCGCATAGACGAATGTCGCAACGAACGTCCCGAGCGTCACCTGGGTCCCCGTGTCACGGATGAAGTTGCGCATCATCCGCGGCCCGAACTGTGTAGACGCCACCGTCAGCGCCAAGATCGTGATCGAGAAAACGAGGCCGACGACCGTGATCACCGTGCCGGCGATACCCGTGAGCACCTGCCGAGCGGCATCGGCTGAACCGTTGTTGACCCAATCCCGCAGTTCGATCGTCTTGCGATAGGCAGCACGGTCGATCGCGTGGGTGATCACGAACAGCATGGTCACTGCGGCGATCTCGAGGACGGGCACGACCCACAGGGTGTGCGCAATGCCTCTTGGCGCTGGCTTGCACGAATGGAGCGCGAACGGATGCTGGCTGTAGCCAAGGATCGACCTGTCAATCTTTCGAAAATGTCGACCAGGCTTCCCGGCTCACCTCCGATCATCGTACCTGTCGGCAGTTCGTAGTCTTGCACCATGACATCGCCGATATATCCCGATCCCGTGGACCCCGAGACCATCACCGAGGCCGTTGCGTTCCTGGCAACTCACGGTTACGACGACGAATTGGAACTTCGGCCGAACGGCCTGGCGGTTCGTGATTCGCCTCAGGTGCAGGCGTTTGCGACGGCGATCGTCGACTACCAGTTTCGGTTCGAGGGCCCGAGCGACCCGGCGGACGAGTCGATCGTTCTCGGCGTCCTCTGCCCGGAGTGGGGCGGCAAGGGTGTCGTCATCTCAGCGTTCGGCTCAGGCGCCGATCCCGAGGAAGCGGTGATCCTGCGCTCGTTGGCTCACCGTCGGGGTTGACGCAGCCGGTCCCTGACGAGGTCGACGAACGAGGTCAGCTCGAACGAGGTGCTGGGTATGGTCGGATCATGGCCGACAGCGAATTCCGGATCGAGCACGACACGATGGGCGAGGTTCGCGTCCCGGCGGCAGCCCGCTATCAGGCACAGACGCAACGCGCCGTCGAGAACTTCCCGATCTCCGGCAGGGGAATCGAGCGATCGCAGATCCGCGCGCTTGCACTGATCAAAGCGGCTGCCGCCCACGTGAATGCCAGCCTCGGGGTGATCGATCCGGTCGTCGCCGGCGTGATCTCGGCAGCGGCGATGCGGGTACGAGAAGGCGAATTCGACGGCGACTTCCCGATCGACGTCTTCCAGACGGGCTCCGGCACGAGTTCCAACATGAACATCAACGAGGTGATCGCCAGCGTCGCCACCGAACTCCTCGCTTCGTCCACCGCCGACCCGACTTCTGAACGAGTCCATCCGAACGACCACGTGAACGCCTCGCAGTCGTCGAACGACGTGTTCCCGACGTCGATCCATGTCGCTGCCGCCGAGGCGATCGACCGCGACCTGCTGCCGTCACTCGACCATCTGGCAGCTTCGCTCGAGGCCAAGGCGACGCAGTGGGACGAGGTCGTCAAGAGCGGCAGGACGCACCTGATGGACGCAACACCCGTGACCCTCGGGCAGGAGTTCGGCGGGTACGCAGCGCAGATCCGCTACGGCATCGAACGGTTGCAGGCCTCGATGCCCCGGCTGATCGAACTCCCACTCGGCGGTACGGCGGTCGGTACAGGCATCAACACGCCTCCCGGCTTTGCCGCCGGGGTCATCGGCGAACTGTCACGGATCACCGGCATCCAATTCACCGAGGCGCGTAACCACTTCGAGGCACAGGGTGCCCGCGACGGTCTCGTGGAGATGTCCGGTCAGCTCCGCACCATCGCCGTCAGCCTGACGAAGATCTGCAACGACATCCGCTGGATGGGCTCAGGGCCGCTCGCCGGGCTCGCTGAGATCCATCTGCGGGATCTGCAGCCTGGCTCCTCGATCATGCCGGGCAAGGTCAATCCGGTCCTACCGGAAGCTGCCGTGATGGTCGCCGCACAGGTGATCGGCAACGATGCTGCGGTTGCGTTCGCCGGGTCTCAGGGCAATTTCGAACTCAACGTGATGCTGCCGCTGATCGCCCGGAACCTGCTCGAATCGATCCGTCTGCTGGCGAACGTCTGCCGACTGCTCGCCGACCGCTGCATCGAGGGGATCGAGGCTGACATCGACCGCTGCAGGATGTTCGCTGAGTCGTCGCCGGCCATCGTCACGCCGCTCAACAAGTACATCGGCTACGAGGAGGCTGCCAAGGTCGCCAAGCTGGCGTTGAAGCAGTCGAAGACGATCAGGCAGATCGTCTTCGAGGGCGGGTACATCGAGGCCGGCCGCTTGACAGCTGACCAGCTGGACACCGCACTCGACGTCCTGTCGATGACCCACCCCTGACGGTGTGATTCAGCCTGCTTCCGGTTCAGCGGCGGGGGCGTGTCCGGCATCGTCGCCACTGGCGGTCTCGGTCTGCTCCACGAGGCTGACCGTGACGTCGAGTTCTTCTGCGCCCCTTGCGATGTGGATCACGACGGTCTCGCCTGCCGATTCGAGCGCGTCGATCAGCAGTTCCGGCTTGACCAAGGCGGTCGCGCCGGCGCGCAGCAGCACGTCACCGATCACGATCCCGGCGGTCGCCGCCGGTCCGTCGGCGACGACGTCACGCACGAGTAGACCGTCGACCTCCGGCAGGCCGACGGCCCGCCGGAGCCGCCGTGTGACTTCGGGAGTGGCCACGACGACGCCGATCTGGCGGCGACGCACGGACTGGCCTGACGCCAGTTGATCGACGAGTTGGCGCAGCGCCTCGTCGGCGGGCCTGGCGACATAGAAGCCGCGGTCGAGGCGGTGGGTGTTGATACCGGCGATCTCACCGGCAGCGGTGAGCAATGGCCCACCGGACGATCCGCGCCGCAGCGGCACGGTGTGTTCGATTCCGCCACGGATACGCCGGCCGCGCGGGCCGGCGAAGGACCTGGCGACGGCGCTGACCTGACCGGCGGTGACGACGAGTCCCTGGTTGTCGCGGCTTGCGCCGAATACGAAATCACCGAGTTCCGGTGTCGCCGACGCCCAGGCCGGCACCGGGACGCCGGTGGTGTCGACTGCGAGGACGACGAGATCGCCGTCGGCGTCGCTGCCGACGATTGCTCCCTGGGCAATTCGCCCATCGGCGAACCTCACAGAAGTGGTGCGGTCGCGAAGATTATGGGCGTTGGTGAGTACCTTGCCGGCGGCGACGACGACGCCGGTGCCGCGACCATCGGTGCCGATGGAGACAACGGCGGACTCAGCGGCAGCGGCAACGGTGCGGGTGGCGATGGCAAGTTCTTGGAGGACAGACATGAATGATCTCCTTGGAGAGAGTACGAGTTGTTCAGTGCCAGTAACTTATCACTTGCAAGTAACTAGTGACTCTCTCGGGGGGATTTTGTTGCGATCGCTCGAACAGACAGATAACGCTGCAATGCTCGCAACGATGGATGCGTCGCAAGAGCCGTTCAAACCGTTGGCTGTGTCACTCGACCTACTCGGGGACCGCTGGACACTGCTAATCGTCAACGCACTGCTCGGAGGGCCGAAGCGCTTCGGCGATCTGCAACAGGACGTCGACGGCATCGCTCCGAACATCCTCACGCAACGTCTCCGGGACCTCGAAGCACATGGCTTACTGCTGGCGGTCCCCTACTCCCATCGTCCCGTCCGCCTCACGTATTCGCTCACCGGTGCCGGGTCGCAGCTGCACACGGTCATCGATGCGCTCACCGAATGGTCGATCGGGCGCAGCGGCGGCGAGCCGGTCGCCCATCAGGCCTGCGGGACGGCACTCGAACTTCGCAGCTGGTGCCCGACCTGTGAACGCATCATCGACGTCGCCACAGACGAACTCCACCATCTATGACATCAGTTGTGGCGGCGCCCCGTCGGTCACGACGTCATTCTTCAGCAGTCAGGCGACCTGGATGAACCCGTAGGTGACGCACAGGCCGAGACCGTTGATCAGCAGCAGCGAAGCGATGATGGCGACAACGGCCAGCTTGCGACCCGTCCCGCCGCCGGCCGATGCAGGCACGGGCATGTACCACGACGGCAGCAGTTCGGGGAAGCCACCCTCCGGACGAAGTGGCACCGCATCGGCACCGAGTTCGGCATCCGGATCCGCCGCCATCGCCAGCAACGTCAACTCCTCGTCACTGATCTCGATGTCGTCGGACGCATCGAGTTGCGGACCCTCGATCCCAGAAGTCTTCATACGCGAAACATTACGACCCTGCGAACGCCCGCGGATGTCGGAACGCCGGCGGCTCCTCGTCATGCAGACGCCGCTATCGACGCGCTGGCCGGAATCGTCCGGCGTAGTCCGATGAACGCCGCCAACGACGCAACTGCGAATACTGCTGCGGCGAGCACCCCCATCCACCGGATCCCGAATACTTCCGTCGTCACTCCGCCGAGCAGTGCACCGAACGGCTGACCTCCCCATGCGACCATCCGCCCGACGACGTTGACGGACGAAACCAAATGAGCGGGACTTGCGAGCTGGCGATAGGTGATCCCTGCGGAGAACACCAACTGGATGGCAAGCGACAACAGCACATACAGGCCGACGGCGACGAGGAACGTCGATGTTGCGGCGACGCCGAGCGTGATCAACGAGCCTGCGGCCAGCGCCGTCGGCGTGATCACCCGGACGCGCGGCGTCGTGTAGATCCGGGCGAACAACAGACCGGCGATCAGCGTGCCGACGGCGCCTGCGGTGTAGAGGATGCCGACCCTGATCCCGCCCTCGTGGATGCGCAGCACCTTGTCGCCGTAGACGACGAGCTGGCCGATGACCGCTCCGAAGGCGAGCGAATTGAGGAACCCGACGAGCACCAGCGTGAGAATCACCCGTTCGTGCCAGATGAAGCTGATGCCTTCACGAGACTGGGCGCGGATCGTCTTCGAGTGTTGGGTACCGGCAGCACGGAACGAACCACCGATCCCGGCGAGCACCAGTGCGGCAAGCAGAAAGCTCGCAGCATCGAACCAGATCGCCGGTGCTGCGCCGATCCAGGTGGTCAGCAGCGCCCCGACGGCGGGACCGGCGACGAGCGCCGACGACGTCAACGCCAGCAACAGTCCGTTCGCCGTCGGCAGCAGTTCGGGTCCTGTGATCGACGGCAGCGCTCCGAAGGCAGCGGCATCGGCGAAAACGAAACAGACGGCGGCGAGCAGCGTGACGATGTAGATCTGGGCGACCGACACCTGACCTACGATGTCGGCGATCGGAATCGTCGCCATCGCCACTCCCTCGCCGATCAGTCCGAAGACGAGCAGCCGTTTGCGGTCGAATCGATCGGCGATCGGCCCGGCGATCAGACCGAACACGAGGTACGGCACGACGCGGAGGCCGGAGACGATGCCGGTCTGCGCCGGCGAGCCCGTTCGGCGATAGATCAGGATCGGCAGCACGACGGTGCTGATGCCGGTGCCGAGCGTGTTGACGACCTCCGATGTCAGCCAACGGACGAAACGTCGATCGGCGAGCAGCGCCTTCATCGGCGAGGAGCCCGGCGAGGCAGGGGTGAGCGTCGCGCGGCCGGCCTTCACGTTCGGGAACCGTATCGGTGAGACTGCCAGATGGCCGTTGTCGAACGCACTGAACCCGCAGCGGGTGTCGCCCAGCTGACCCTCAACCGTCCGGAGAAGCTCAACGCGATGACGACCGAACTCGTCGAGGGGCTCCACGAGCACCTCGATGCCGTCGCCATCGACCCAACGGTGCGGGTCGTCGTCCTGACCGGCGCTGGCCGCGGCTTCTGCGCAGGACTCGATCTCGGCGGTTACGGCAAGGCCCCGAACACCGAATCGATGGGCAGGACGCAGGGCGGATTCGCCGTCCAGAAGCACATCGCCGCGCTCATCCCCCATCTGCGCTCGCTGCCGCAGCCGGTGATCGCCGCCGTCAACGGGCCCGCAGCCGGCGGCGGATTCGCCCTGGTCCTCGGTTCCGACGTCCGTCTGGCGGCACGGTCTGCGAAGTTCGGAGCGTCGTTCATCCGCATCGGACTCTCGGCATGCGATATCGGCACGAGCTGGGTGCTGCCCCGCCTGATCGGGGCTTCTCGGGCGCAGGAACTGATGTTGACCGGGCGGGTGTTCGATGCGGACGAGGCCTATCGCATCGGCCTCGTCATCGATCTCGTCGACGACGAAGCGCTGCTCGACACGGCCCTCGCAAAGGCCGCGCAGATCATGTTGAACTCACCATTCGGCGTGGCACTGACGAAGGAGGGAATGTGGAGTGCTCTGGAGATCCCCGGTATGCAGGCCGCAATCGACCTCGAGAACCGTCAGCAGATCATGGCCTCGGCGACGGCAGACCATATCGAGGGCATGCAGGCGTTCCTCGAGCGCCGTCCGCCGTCGTATCACAACACCTGACTCCCCCGATGCGTTCCCGAGTGTCATCGCAGCACCCGAGTGCCCCGACGCCGGTAGCCATCGCCACCGCACTCCGGTGCGGCCAAGCAACCCCGGGAACACATACGCGAAGCATGAACGGGCAGCACGAAATCCAGGCGCTGGAAACGCTCGATCACGTCGTCGATGAGCCTGGCCGGCTCGTCGGCGGCCACTTCGACTGCACCGCCGGCCGACACGGGCTACTGCAATACCGCAATGCGGCAAATCTGTCGATCGGCTATGCTGTCGACATGTCCACTGGCCCCGTCTACATCCCCCTTCAGCGCCGCGGAGTCGTCACGCTGCCGGCCGAGCTCCGTCGCGAACTGCATCTCGACCAGCCGGGCGCTCAGTTGCGCCTCGAAGAAGTCCGACCAGGCGTCTACGAGATGACCGCTGTCGCTGCGGTGCCCGCCGACCAGGTCTGGTTCTGGGAAGAACGCTGGCAGCAGCTGGAACGTGGAGCCGACGCTGATCAGGCTGCGGGACGCACCGTGTCAACCCAGAATCTCGTCGAGTTCCTCGCCGAACTCGACGACTGATGCGCTACGAACGCACCGCCTCGTTCAAAGCCGACTGGAACCGCCTCAGCGCAGACGAGCGAACGCTCGTGAGGACACAGCTCACTGCGTTCAACGCTGCCGCGGACGACATCGCATCGCATGGAGGCGATAAACGTCGGTGGCCGACAGCGTTACGCGTCCATGATCTGCAGGGAACGAAGGGTGTCTGGTCGGTCACCTTCCACTTCGCCGGGCCCGACATGCGAGCAACCTTCGAGTGGGGTCACGACGACAACGGGCCGAAAGTTGTCTGGCGCCGCATCGGTCGCCACAGCGTCTACCAAGCCCCGTAGTCGATCTGCAGCGCCAAACTCGCCGCCGCGTTCCATCAATCGTTCCGCCCGTCAACCAAAACTCCCAAGAGACGGCCGTCGGTCAGTTGTGCTGGGCACGGCGCGAAATCGTCCTGGCGATCGCGGATCAAATTCCCAACGTCGCAGGTGTCACCGAAACATCGCTCAAGGCGTCCGACGTCCTCGTGGCCGTCGAACCTGCTGCGGCGCAACTTGCGAAGCTCTCGAACGCCGACCTTCCTTCCGAACTCGCACCAGTCCTCGAGCGCTTCGAGCGCGACGTCTCCACACTGTCCGAAGCGCTATCAGTGTCGAGCACCGTCGGTCTGGAGCAACTGACGGCAGCATTCGACTTTGAGCACTGTCCGGCGCTCAGCGAATATCTTCAGGTTGCGATTTCGGAACCGAGCTGCGCCGATGCTTGATGGAGGTCTCATTTGCAGCTGCTGGAACTCGCACACGCCATCAATTTCGGACAGCAACGCCGCCGGCCTGCTCATCGCCGAACGACGCTTCACCGCACTCCAGGAACACTGACGACTGATCTACCTCTGACGTCTGCCGATTCCCCACAGGGGAAGACGCTGAGGCGTACGACGGCACACCTCGACGACAACCGGGAGTCACCATGCTGTGCGCCGCCTCAGCTTAGGCTTGTCTGATGGGATCATCGCATGCTTCAGGCCGCCTCGACCGCATCGTCGATTCCGTTCTCGACGCTGCCGTCGTGCCCGGTTTCAGCAGGATCGGCTATGCCGTCCGTTCGCGGGGCGCGGCGTGGCGGGGTATCGACACGTACGACCTGACGGGTCGCCGGATCGTGATCAGCGGTGTGACCTCAGGACTCGGTGCCGCGACCGCCCGTCAGCTGCGTTCGATCGGTGCTGATCTGGTGATCATCGGCAGAGACGCCGGCCGGACAGAACAGGCCGCCACAGCGCTGAGAACGGTGCCGGGCCCAGGAACCGTCGAGGTGGTACTCGCCGATATGGGTGAACTCCGCCAGGTTCGGGTAGCCGGCGAGGCGATCATCGCCAGCGGCCGATCGGTCGATGTCGTCGTGCACAATGCAGGCGCGCTGCTTGGCCAGCGCACCCTCACGTCCGAACAGAACGAAGTCACGATCGCCACACATGTACTCGGCCCGTTCCAGCTCACCATGCTGCTGCTCGGTCACCTCAAGGCATCTGCTGGCAGGGTGATCACCGTCGCCTCCGGAGGCATGTACGCAGCGCCGCTGCCCGACATCGACGCCGGCGAGACATTGGAAATGTCGCCGGCGTCGTACAACGGCACCCGCCAGTACGCCATCGCCAAACGCGCGCAGGTGACCCTCAACGAGATGTGGGCGACCGAGCAGCCGGCCGTCCATTTCCAGGCGATGCATCCCGGCTGGGCCGATACGCCAGGGGTGAAGACGTCGCTGCCGACGTTCGGCCGTCTGCTGAAGCCGGTCCTGCGTACCCCCGAAGAGGGTGCCGACACCGTCTGCTGGCTTGCCGCCGACGATGAGGGCGCAGCATCGAGCGGAGGTTTCTGGTGCGATCGGGCACAGCGACCCATCCATCGCCTCCCGACGACACGCCACAGCGACAGCGCGTCGGCGCGAGCAGCACTGTGGCAATGGTGCCGCACGACATGCGAGTTGTCCGCGCAGTAGCCACGATCCATCCGATTGGCGGTACGGCTGCGGACAGGAGGACACCGCGGCGATCGGATCCTCTTGCGAACAACTTCAAGCCACCGAACGAAGCGGTTCCGCCACATCACCATGCTCTCAGCGTGGAGCCACGCTGTGGCCCTGACGGCCTGTGGCGGCTCGTCCTCGACGGAACGGGCAGCGACGGAGTCCTCGACGGCGACTCTCGCGCCGACGGTTCAGAACTCCGGCGATGCTGCCGTGGCAGTGACCGCACCGCCCGCGTCACCGGGGGCGTCAGCGGTCACGGCCGCAGCCGGCAGCGCTGTGAACACATCGCAACCGAAGACCACAGGCACAAAAACGGCGAGCCCGGCGAAGTCCGCCGAGGATACGATCCCGCACGTATCGAACTCGGTACTCGAGACCACGAATACAGGCAAGGCGATGACACTGACGATCAGCTACGGAACCGAGCCTTCGCAAGGCGGTGAGCTCTCGCTACCCACTGCCGCGGCGAACGAATCAGTTCCCGTCAGGACGGATTGCCGGTCGTCATCCTCATCCACGGCGGTTTCTGGCGGTCCAGCTACGGCCTCGATCTGGAATATCCGATGGCAGCCGACCTCGTCGCCCGAGGGTATGCCGTCTGGAATATCGAATACCGCCGTGTCGGCGAAGACGACGGCGGCTATCCCGGAACGCTGACCGATGTGGCCACGGCGATCGATGATCGCGCGCAACTCGTTGCGACGTACCATCTCGATCTCGCCGACGTTGCCGTCGTCGGTCACTCTGGCGGTGGGCATCTGGCGATGTGGTCCGCAAGCCGCGGTGCGCTACCGGACGGAGCGCCTTGGGCATCCCCGATCATGATGGCGCGACTAGCGATCGGGCAGGGCCCGGTCGTCGATCTCATCGCTGCGGACAAGGCACACCTCGGCGGCGGCGCCACATCTGACTTCATCGGCGGCCCCTACAAGCAGTACCCCGACCGCTACGCGATCGCCGGCCCGTCGATCAAGACATCGGCCAGGCTGATCGTGGTTCGGGGAGCATTGGACGGCACCGTTCCCGCCGAGTTCACCCTGCCAAAGGTTCACGCCGGCGTCAAGATCGTCGACGTGCCGGGCAACGACCATTTCGACCTCATCGATCCGAACACTTCGGCGTGGAAGGCGGTCGTCGCCGAACTCGTCGCTCTGCGCTCAAGCACCAGTTCAGACGAGCGCCTCTGCGAACAATCCGAGGGCTGCGACGGCGAAGGCGACCATGTTGTCGCTGCGATCGCCGAGACCGGTCAGCACCTGCCGGCTCGATTCGACCGGCCCGGCGACGGCCGACCACGAGTGGCCGGCAGGGTCGCCGTAGCGGTTCGGAGGGCCGGCAGCACCAGCTTCGCCGAGGCCCCACGTCGCGCCGAGGCGGGCCGCAACCGACCTGGCGAGATATGTGGCGAAGACGTCCGTCGCACCGCGCATCCCCTGCGGCGTCTCGACCGCACCGGTCATCCACGCCCGACCGGCAGCTGCGGTGTAGATCACCGCTCCGCCGAGGTAGTACGCCGAAGCTCCGGGTATCGACAGCAGCGTGGCGGAAATCAAACCTCCCGCCGAGCCTTCGGCGACACCGACGGTTTCCCCCCGCTCGTTCAGCAACGTTCCGATGCGTCGGGCGAGATCTGTCAACTCCTGGGTGAACATGCGCTCAGCATGTCCGATCGCAGCAGCGCTGCGCCGCATCGGCGCAGCGGTGACGGATGATCAGGCAGGCTGTACCCGTCAGCGAGCGGCGTCGTTGCTGCGGGTCATGGCGAAAATTCCCTGTGCATTCGAAGCATCGAAACCGAGGTCGAGGCGCCGCTCGCCCAATCCTTCGGATGGCAAAACCTCGTCAGGCACCACATCGCGCTCGATGAACTCGAAGAACGATCCGGGAACCTGCTGTTCGACGAGCGTCCCTTCAGCGGTGCGCATCGGACGCACGACGGATGTCGCCCGATGGGCGGTCTGCATGACCCTGCCAGAGCCGGACACCTCGACGCTGTCCTTGATCGGGCGGCCAGCCGAACGTTCGGCGGCGGCAACGGCTTGGACGTCATCGACGCGATCGGTGGCATGGTTGAAGGACGTACCCTCGGTGGCGATCCAAGCGAGCTCGGCCGATTCGCTCAGCAGCAGGTGATAATCGTCGATGGTCGGCAACTCGTGCTGACGGGCGAAGCATCGTACGAGCACTGCGAGAAGTGCGACGGCAACGTCGAACGGCAGCGACCCATCGGACTCCAACTGGCGGAGCCACGACGCTGCATCCGCTCCGATCGGATCCACGGATGACGAGAACACCCGATCAACGCCATGTTGAACCGGGACCGACAACTCGTCTGGATGGAATTCGCTGACGAACCACTGACCGATCTGCTCCGGCATGTCGAGGTGGCAGTACGAGTAGCCCGTCATGTGGATGCGCGTCAACGGATACATTTCGCGACGGCGGAATCCCAGCGGTTCCAGCAGGCGGGTCACCTGTTCGATACCTGCCGGGAGCGAGCCGACGTTCGGCCAAGCAACCGTACGGATCGCGCCGTGATCCAGCATGATCCTGCGGCCGGCGGCGCGCTGTTCGGTCAGATATTCCGCTGCCGACGGGACGCGATCGAGTAGGTCGGCGAACAGCGCGATGTTGAGAGCGTGGGCGATCAGCCTGCGCTGCACTGGATCGAACTCGCCCGTCAACTCGTCCGCGCTTTCGACGGCGTCGAGCACGTCACCGACCCGGGCGCCGGCAACCGAGATCAGCAACTCACGTACGGTCGAACGGCTCCCGGGTGACGTTGTCATCTGCGGCAGGCGGTCGGAATCGTCATTGTTGCTAATCTTAGAGCGTGCGTCGCCTGGCGCAATCGGGCACCCGGAGCGACCACTTCCTTGAACCCCATCGATCTCTCCGTCTTCACCAGCGCCGTGGCGCTGCCGGATGCCGCCGACCGTCCGAGATACGAGATGCCGGCCCGCGGCAAGCCAGGAATCGCAGCAGCTGTCGCCCTCCCGACGACGGTCGACGAACTCCGCCAGATCGTCCGTGAGGCCTATGCCGCCGGAATCCGATTGCTGGCCCAGGGTGCCAACACCGGCCTCGTCGGAGCATCGGTGCCAACGACCCACGGCGACACCGTCGTGCTGTCACTCGACCGCCTAACATGCCCGGTCGAGATCAACGCCGGCGACGCCACCGCCGTCGTCGCCGCCGGCACGCGGCTCTCGGTTCTCAACGACGCCGCACGATCGTACGGGCTGCATCTTCCCGTCGACCTCGCACCCGACCCTTCGATCGGCGGCATGATCGCCACCAACACCGGGGGGAGTCGTGTGCTCCACTACGGTCCGATGCGGGCGCACGTTCTCGGGGTCGAGGTCGTTGCAGCCGACGAGTATGCGACACTGTTCGGCGGACTCGCTGATCTCCGCAAGGACAGCCGCGGTGTGGACATCGCCCACCTCGTCGTCGGCTCTGGCGGCACGCTCGGCATCGTCACCCGCGCCGTTCTCGCCCTCTCGCCGCTCCCCCGGCGCACCGAGACATGGTGGCTGTCGCTGAGCGAACCGTCGCAAGCGACACCGCTCTTCTCGGCGCTGAACGTCGCCAGACCCGGCACGTTGACGGCCTTCGAATTCGTCTCGCGTGAGGCGCTGCGACGTGCGCTGACAGCGGACGGCGGCCCGGTCAACCCGTTCGGCAACGAACTCCCCGTGGGTTGTGTGCTCGCCGAATGGTCGAGCGTCGACGAGTCGTCGCTCGACGGGTTGGAGCACGACGTTGCCGACGCCTTCGAACAGGGTCTGTTGGTGGACGGGGTACTCGTGGACGCCGACAGCGGCTGGTTTCTTCGTCATCGGGTGAGTGACAGTGTGCGGACCTTCGGAATCGTGCTCGGCCACGACATCTCCACACCTCGCCACGCGCTGATGGCTGCACGCGCAGAAGGCATCGAGGCGATCGGCGCGATCGTCCCGGATGCGATCGTCTGCGACTTCGGCCACGTCGGCGACGGAGGCCTGCATCTGAACGTCCTCTTCCCCCACGGAACGCCTGCGCCGACGCCGGCCCTCGCCGCACAAATTCGCAGCGCTGTCGACCAGATCGTCGCTCGGCATCACGGCAGCTACAGCGCAGAACACGGACTCGGCCCGCTGAACGCCGAGCGGTGGCTGACCGACACGCCGGTGATCGAGCAGCGCATCGTCGCCTCGATCAAGGCGGTCGTCGACCCACGCTCGATCCTCGGCCACCCGAACCACCCATACAACCGCCTCTGATCCGTCCCGACTCGTTCCGACGCTCGTGTCCGGGGCAGGCTGACGGAATGCTCTCACGGCGTCAACTGCTCTCGCTCGGCGCGTTCTCCGTCGTCACGGCGGCGTGCAGCAGTTCCTCGAAAACTGCCTCGACGGCGACATCGGCCGGTCCCTCGTCCACCGGTGGGGTGACGACAGCACCGCCGGGAACCTCCCCGTCGACTCCATCACCGACCCTCGCACCGACCACCGCCGCACCGACGACTGCCGCACCGACCACTGCCGCACCGACCACTGCCGTACCGACGACGACCATCGATCTCGCCACTGCGGCTATGGCCTATACCCAGTCAGGCCCATTTCCTGTCGGTGTCACGACCCTGACATTGGCAAAAGGCAACAAGGTCGAGGTCTGGTATCCGGCCGTCGCCGGCACGACCGGAGAGGTCACCTACGACGTGCGCGACTTCGTACCGGACGCCATTCGCAAGATCCTCACGGCCGACATACCGGCGACGTACTCGTTTGCCGGAGCACGCGACCCGGATGCTGCTGGCGGCGCCTTTCCCGTCGTGCTCTTCAGCCACGGCTTCACCGGCATCCGGTTACAGAGCACATTCCTGACGGCACATCTGGCGACATGGGGAATGATCGTCGCCGCACCGGACCATCCATCCCGCGATCTCACCAACGTCCTCGCAGGAACAGCGAGCGGCAGCACAGCCGACTCCGTCGACGATCTGCTGAAAACGTTGGAACTAATCATCAGCGAGAACACCTCGGCACCGAGCAAGCTCAACGGCAGGGTCGATACCGCCCACGTCATCGCCGTCGGGCACTCTGCAGGTGGCGGGACCGTCGTCGGAGCGGCGCTCGACCCGCGTATCGCCGGGTACGTATCGCTGGCATCAGGCGTCGAAGTCGGTCGTGGGTCGACACCGCCAACGACGACAGCCGAGACAGGACCCGCCACCTCGGCCGTTGCGCCGAGCGCGGCGCCGACGACAGGGGTGCCTGTTCCGCTGCCCGACAAACCATCGTTCTTCATGGCCGGAGCACTCGACGCCGTCGTCCCGGCGCAAACTGTCACCGTGCCCTCGTTCCAGGAGGTTCCGACGCCGAGCCGGTTGTGGATCATTGACGGCGTCGGACACAACGGCTTCGACGACTTCTGCACGTTCGGTAACGGCACGGGCATCATCGGCGTCGCCGACGCCTCCGGACTCAGCGCCGTCCTCGATGCCCAACCACAACTCCGCAAGCTCGGCACCGACGGATGCGTCGCCCCGGATGTCCCCGTTGCACAGACGTTCCCGATCATCCGCCACGCGGTGACGGCTTGGCTGCGCAACGAGTTCGGCATCGACGCCGCGCCGATCGGGCTGGGAGCCGAAGTCGCCAGCGCATACCCCGCCAAGGTGACGATCGAGCAACGCCTGTAACCGGCGCCCGTTGGCGGCTCGCGACCGATCCTGAACTCGTGCTGGCGACCACCGGTTTCCTCGGCGACGATCGTCTGCGGGCCATCGAGAGTACGCAGCTACGTTGCCGTACACGTACACATGCCGAAGCGGGCACCGTTCGCAGCCCGCCAGACCGAAGGACGACCGATGACATCGATGCTTCCCGCCACCCACGCCGACCTATTGGACAAGCCGACATTCGCCCATCTCGCAACTGTGCGCCCGGATGGATCCCCGCAGACGAGTGTGATGTGGTTCGCATGGGATGGCAAGTGGGCCCGCTTCACACACACGACGACCCGCCAGAAATTCCGCAACTTCGAGCATGAGCCACGAGTGTCGTTCTCGATCGCCGATCCGGCCAACCCGTACCGGTTCCTGGAAATCCGCGGCGTGGTCGAGTCGATCGAGCCTGATCCCGACGGCGAGTTCTACCGCACTCTCGGGCGTCGCTACGGCATGGAGATCACTGTCCTCGATGCGGATGTGCGGGTGATCGTGACCGTCAGGCCGACATCGTTCGTCGCCGTCGACAGCGGCATGACCGCAGCGGAACTGCTCGCCTACAAAGCAACCATCCGCACTGCTGCAGCAGCCGGAGGTCCGTCAGCCTCGAGCGACGGCGTCTCCGCCGGCTGAGCGGCAGCTCCGCAGTCGCTGTCGGCGCATGTAGCGAATGATGCGACTTCTGCCGACATCGAATCTGCAGGACGCTGTGGTCCGCTACTGCGTCAGGGTGTTGGCGATCGTGCCGAGAGCATCCTTGGACATCGTGCCGGTGACCTCGACGAACCACGACGCCGGGCTGGCAGGCGTGATGAGCATCGTCGTGCCGTTCAGATCCGGCTTCGCCTTGACAGAGCCGAGGGTCGGCGAGGTCACAGCGGTCGCGGCGGTGGCATCGTCAGTGGGGATCACCGAAGTCGGACCCTGATGGACGACGATGTAGTTCTGGCCGTTGACGTAGACGTCGACGTAGCTCGGCACGATGATGGTTTTGGCGACCGTCGTTGCCGTGCCGGCTGCCGCGACGGTGGCCGGAATGGACGCACTGGTGGTGTCCGCTGCCGGATCGGCGATGTTCTGGGCGTACGTATAGCGACTCTGCAGGGTGTAACCCACCGGCGGTGTGGCGAACTGCCAGTAACCGGGCACCGGAACCTTGGTGGCATCGAGCGGAGCGAGGGTCGAACCGCTCGCCGAGAGCAGCGGAGGGTCCGCAAGCGGCTTGAAGGCAGCACTGGCGATCGTCGGCGATTCGTTGACAGACGTTGCGACCATGTGCTGCTGGAAGGACCCGTTGACGACGACGATCTCCTCGAGGATCAGCCCAGACCCATCGATGCACACATCCGTGTAGTTGGTCGCCGTCGGCGGTGCCATCGAATAGGTCTCGGGCGACTGCCCGGTCCGATACATCTGACATTCTCGCCCGATCAGCGTCCGCCGTTCCTTCAGCACATAGGAACCGTCGGCCACGAGATCGGTGATGCTGGCGTCGAAGCGGAAATCGGCGAGACCTGCGGCCGGGACATCGGTCTGGGCACTCGCCTGCCCACCGGAGAGGTACGACTTGATCCCGATCGCCGACACCGCTGAGAAGTCGGTGTTTGTTTCCGGGTCCGGTGCCTTGATGCTCAGCGCAGAGTCGAACGGCCGCTGGACGAGGTAGTCATTCGTGCTGGTGGAGGTCGTGCCGGCGTTGTTGTACGTCGAGTCGTATTTTATCCCGTACGTGGCCAGTGGTTTGGTGATCGCCAACGCACCGGTCGCCCCGGCGATGACCTGCGCCGTCAGCGCTGGAGGCGGCACAGGGGCTGCCGTCGTTGCCGTGGCCGCAGCCGAACCGGACGGAGTCGCGCCGCCATCGGCACTCGTGTCGATCGTGGCGACTGCTGTCTTGTCGTCGCGGTTGTGTTGGATGGCGATGACGACGACGAGCACGACGACGACGGAGAAGACGCCGACGACCTTGAGGATGTTGCGTCGCTCACGCCGGCGCTGGGCATTCGCCCATGCCTGGCTGCGTACCGGGGTCTGGCCGTATCGGGACTTCGGCGTGACGCTGTAGAGCGCCGCACGCTTCTTTGCCTCGGCGATTCGTCGCTCGCGTTTCGATTTGCCCGATGTCATCCTCGGTTGCCGCTCCTGATCATCGATGTCCCCACGGCCGTTCGTGTGCACGTCGGATCATTCTCGGCACTGTAGCTGTGATTCCGCATTGAGTTCTGGAAGGAACTGCTGCGCGCCTGCTATCCAGTGACGTCGCGACGCAGGCGGTCGAGACGACGGTCCCAGCCAGAACCGGCGTCGAGCATCCACGTGACTGCACTGGCGAGTTGTGCAGTCGTGGCGCGATATTGCACTTCGCGCCCGACGCGTTGAGAGCAGACGAGGCCGGCGATCTCCAATGCCTGTATGTGTTTCGTCACACCCTGACGGGTCAGCGTGCCTCCCTGCGCCAGGCGGGTCGCCGACTGTGGCCCGTGTTGTACGAGCCGTTGCAGCAACAGCCGCCGCGTCGGGTCGGCGAGCGCCCCGAACAGGCGGTCGAGCGATCCACCGTCTGGTTCCGGCGTCACCGCAATGACAGTGCCGACACGCTCGATCCGAGCAGCCACAACCTGGTCTCCCATGCCAACCGGCGATCGAGCGCGGCGTCGAGGGAGTTGGACATCGCACCGTTGACCGAGCACAACGACGACCCCGACACCGGCGACGATCCCCCAGCTCCGGCGGCTCTGCGCTCGACGATGTGCAATCGCTTCGAACTCACGGACAGATCCTCGATCCGCAGTTCGACCGTCGCCAGCGACGATGGGTCGTCGTCGCGCCACCACGTGAATCCGACGCTGCGCCCATGGTCGACGTCGTCGATGCGCACGTGCCGCACGAGTTCTCCATCGGTGACCTCCCCCTCCGCACCGATCGCCACGTCGACGTCGGCGGCATCGGCAAGCCATCTCGTCCAACCATCGGCGGTCCCGACGAGTTCCCAGAGCACGGCGTCGTCGACATCCAACTCGACGACTCGATCGACGGCTTCGTCGGCGGGAACTTCAGGGTCGACGCTCGTGAATGGCTCCATCGGCAACACGATACCGCAACCAGTTGGTTGCACCTCGGCACGGGTGCCGTGTACATTCAGGTGCAACCATCCAGTTGCACAAGGAGCGACCCATGCTGATCCCGACCGTGATCGAATCGACGAACAAGGGCGAGCGAGCCTTCGACATCTTCTCCCGGCTGCTCGACATGAACGGACTGTTCGCCATCTACGACACGATGCAGTACATCCATGCCGATGTCGCCACGATCTGTGTCGGTCAGGCAGCGTCCGCCGCTGCCGTACTCCTCGCCGCGGAACTCCCGGCAAGCGGTTCGCGCTGCCCAATGCCAGACTGCTGATCCACCAACCACACGGCGGCGCCCAGGGACAGTCGACCGACATGGAGCTGGCGGTCGCCGAAATGGTCGAGATGCGTCGAAGGATGGTCGACATCCTCGTCGGCGCAACCGGGCAGCCCCGTGAACGGATCACCAATGACATCGACCGTGACTACATCGTTCGCGGCCAGCAGGCACTCGACTACGAGCTGATCGACGAGATCATCGAACACCGCATGCTCGCCAACCACAAGGTCGCCATCGCGCCAGCGGCATAGTGCGGGCGAGCCGGCGCCGTCAAACGCAGCGGTCAGCAGTTTCAGGTGGCAGTTGCCCCGCCGAGTGCAAGGATCTCCGCCCAAAGTCTGGGAAACAGCCGATCCAGCCAGACGAAACCCGGCTTGATGTCTACAGTCGGCTTCATGGACTACACCCTGGCGCGCGTTCTCAATGCTGTCGACGAACAGCAGGCGGAAATGACCCTGCTGCTTCGAGAACTCGTGCGCATCCCCAGCGTCAGCGGCACGGATGCGGAAAACGAGGCGATCGCCCACGCCGCCAAACTCTTCGCCGACGAGGGTATGGAAGTCGACCACTGGCAGATCCCCTTGGACGACATCACCAGTCGCCCCGACTTTCCTGGCGTCGAGGTCGAACGAACCGAAGCGTGGGGTGTGGTCGGGCGCGTGCCCGGCTCGTCCGACGGACAGGGCGCGCCCAGTCTGTTGTTCAACGGTCACGTCGATGTCGT
>Ga0123338_10000391_pt1 | contig 45808 bp, 42 predicted proteins | sample grotaG_FD_89793 | JGI IMG/M metagenome (GOLD analysis project Ga0123338, IMG submission 89793) | Glacier valley bacterial and archeal communities from Borup Fiord, Nunavut, Canada, to study Microbial Dark Matter (Phase II) -... | ecosystem: Environmental > Aquatic > Freshwater > Ice > Glacier ... | reverse complement strand
CGACCTGCGAACCGGGCGCGAGCGAGGTCTTGACCCACGACTTGCTCGCGAGGCCCTTGGCGACTGCCTTCTGCGCGAGCAGGCCCGCGGCGAGCAGCACCGACGGGTTCGATGTGTTCGTGCAGCTCGTGATCGCGGCGATCACGACGGCGCCGTGGCCGAGCTCGAACTCGCCTTTGTGCGTCTTGACCGGGCGGGTCTGAGAGAGCGCGCCGGGCCCCGCGTTCTTGCCACCTTCGTTCGACCAGTTCTCGATCGAGGTGTTCGACTCGCTGCACTTGTCACCGAGGATCGCCGGCAGTGCGCGGCGCCACGCGCGACGCGAGTCGGCGAGGATCACGCGATCTTGCGGGCGGGCAGGGCCCGCGATCGACGGCACGACCGTCGAGAGATCGAGCGACAGCGTGTCGCTGAAGCGGAGCTTCGCCGTCGGGTCGTGCCACAGGAGGTTCTCCTTCGCGTAGCGCTCGACGAGCTGGACGTGATCGTCCGCGCGGCCGGTGAAGCGCAGGTACGAGAGCGTCTCGTCGTCGATGGGGAAGAAGCCCATCGTGGCGCCGTACTCCGGCGCCATGTTCGCGATCGTGGCGCGATCGGGAAGCGAGAGCGCGCCGATGCCCGCGCCGTAGAACTCGACGAACTTGTCGACGACGCCCTTCTTGCGGAGCATCTGGGTGACCGTGAGCACGAGGTCGGTCGCGGTCGTGCCCGGCGGTAGCTTGCCGGTCAGCTCGAAGCCGACGACCTCGGGGATGAGCATCGCCATCGGTTGGCCGAGCATCACGGCCTCGGCCTCGATCCCGCCGACTCCCCAGCCGAACACGCCGAGGCCGTTGACCATCGTGGTGTGCGAATCGGTGCCGACCAGCGAATCGGGGTACGCGACGCCGTCTTGGGTCCACACCACGCGCGCGAGGTATTCGAGGTTGACCTGGTGGCAGATGCCCGTGCCCGGTGGCACGACCTTGGTGTTCGCGAGCGCCTGCTGGCCCCACTTCAAGAACAGATAGCGCTCGTTATTGCGCTGATATTCGAGATCGACGTTGCGCTTGAACGCGGCGCTCGTGCCGTACTCGTCGATCTGGACCGAGTGATCGATCACGAGATCGACCGCGCGGAGAGGGTTGATCGAGTTGCCCGGCTTGCCGAGCTTCACGAACGCGTCGCGCATCGCGGCGAGATCACAGATCGCCGGCACGCCGGTGAAGTCCTGCATCAGCACGCGCGCGGGGCGGAGCTGCACTTCGTGCTCGACGCGCTTCTGCGGGTTCCAGCTCGCGACCGCCTGGATATCGGCGGGGTTGACGGTCTTGCCGTCCTCGTAGCGCACGAGGTTCTCGAGCAGGACGCGCATCGAATACGGCAGGGTCTCGACGTCGCCGACCTTGGCGTTGACAAGGGCATCGAGCCGGTACAGTCCGATGGTGGAGTTACCGACGGAGATCTGCGCTTTTGCGCCAAAACTATTGCTGGTCATGGGAGCCCCCGGAAGTTAGCAGGACATAAGATGTTGCGAATGGATCTGGTCACCGAAGAGGTGGAGATTGCGAGGGTTGCCGCGGCGCTCCCGAAGTCGCCGATCGTGGCCTTCGATCTCGAGTTTGCGTCGGCCGACCGATTGATCCCGGTGCTGTGCCTGCTCCAGGTGTCCTGGCTCGACGAAGACCAGCATCGGAGGTTCGATGCCGCGGATCCAAAATCGGTCGCAGAGATCGCGCCCACGGCGCGTCTCATCGACCCGATGAGCGCCGATATCGGGCCGATCGTGGCGGCCCTCGCGGCACATCCACTCGTCGTCGCTCACGCGCCCCGTCAGGATCTCGGCCTTCTGGCCGTGCGATACGGCCTCACCGAGATGCCGGGCCTGATCGACACCCAGCTAATGGCCGCGTTCGCCGGCCTGGGGGACCAGATCGGCCTCGCCACGCTCGCGAATGATCTGCTCGGCACGAACCTCGGAAAAGATCAGCAATGGACCGCGTGGGAGCGCCGCCCGCTGACCGCGGCGCAGCTCGCCTACGCGGTCGCCGACGTGAGGTACCTCCACGCACTGCATGCGCTGTTCGCGACCAAGCTCGGTGCCACGCGGCTCGGCTGGGTGCGCGCGGAGTCGCAACAGATCCTCGCGGATGCGCTTGCGGCCGCGGCCGTGACGCCCGAGACCGCGTGGCACCAGCTCGGTGGCCTGCGTGCGCTCGAACCGCTCGCGCAAGCTGGCGCGAGGGTGCTCGCGGAGTGGCGGCAACGCACCGCGATCGCGCTCGATCGTCCGCTCGGGCAGGTGCTCGCCGACAAGAACCTGTTCGAGCTCGCGCGCAATCGCCCGCGCGATGCCGGGAGCGTGCGCGCGCTCAAGGGCATCGCTCCGATCGCGAAGACCCATGCCGACGAGATCCTCGCGGTGCTCGCGACCGCGAATGCCGATGGCATCACGCCGCGAGGTGCCCCGCCGCGCGCCGCGAGTGCACGTGCGCAGCGCTGGGCGGAGATGCTGCTCGCGATCGCGCACGTGATCGCCGATGAAGCGCACATCTCACCGCGCTTGCTCTCGACCCGCGGCGATGCCGAGCACTTCGCACGCACCGCTGACGAGCAAGGGCTCGACGCGACCGCGTCGTTACCCGCGCGCGCGACCTGGCGCGGTGAGCTGCTCGGCAGCGCGTGGGCGGGCTGGCTTGCCGGTACGGTCGCGATCGTCGGCGATCCGAGCTCGCCGGGCGGCGTGCAACTTCGCTACGACCAGCCGGTCCAGTAGAACATCAGCGCATGGAGCCCGCGATCCTTGTGGGCTTGCTCGAGCAGCGTGGTGACGGGCTCGCGATCCTTGGCTTTGCCATCGACGCCCGGCCACGGATCGATCATCACGAGCTCGTCGCGACCTTTCGGATCGTGGGCATCGAGCTGTTCCATCGTGACGCCGACCGCGTGATAGACCTCGTCGCCGAGCGCATCGCGACCGCCGACACCTTCGGCCGGATGGAGACGCTTGAAGTTCGTGGGCAGCATCGCACCGCGATAGCCCTTGCCCTGACGGACCCACTCGAGCAGCGCGGCGGTCGGCACGGCGACACGGCGACACTGCAGGCGATAGCCGAGCTCGGCGAGTGCGTTGGTCCGCCCGGTAAACCAGCGCTGGACCTTCTCGATCATGCCGCCTTCGCGCGAGGTGTTGAGCTCGTGGAAGATGTGCTCCTGGATGCCAGGCGCGTAGGCGCCGGCGCGGTACGCGATCCGGCGCAGGATGTAGGCCGTCGATGCGCCGCAACAGGCGTTGACCGTGTGGAACACGGGTACCGAGAAGACCAGGTCTTCCGGCCGTTGAAGAACAACGTCGTCTCGACTCACCACTAGCTCCACGAGCGCTCGCGAGCGTACACGATCTTGTTCATAGTAGAGGAAGACCCGGCCGTTCTACGTCCGCAGGACTCTTGAGCTTCCTGACAGATTGGTTGACAGTCTGGCAGCGCGCTAGTACTGACAGAGTGTCAGGTTATGCCGCGCCGTCTCGATCTCGCACGCCGCCAGGAGCTCGCGGTCGCCGCGTTCGAAGTCCTGCGCACGCGCGGCGTCCAGACCAGCATGCGCGAGCTCGCCGACGCGCTCGGGGTGAAACGCCCGACGTTGTACTTCTACTTTCCGGACATCAACACGGTGTTCGAGACCGTGCTCGACCAGACCTACCGCGCGCTGACCGAGCTCGTGCTCGAACGGGTCAAGCACGTCGAACATCCGCTCGATCGGCTGCGCGCAGTGGTCGATGCGTCGATCTCGTTTCACCGCGAGCGTCCGAACTTGATCGGCGGGTTGTTCCAGTTGTGGGCGATGGGTGGCCGCGGGTTCCAGAGCGTCCTCGACCGCGAGCGCCTGGCGGTCATGGCCGCGCGCGATGCGCTGGTCGCCGATCTGCGCGGTGGCATCGCGCGCAAACAAGTCCGCGAGTGCGACCCGGAGCGCATCGTCGATCTCGTCCTCGCGGTGATCGATGGCGTCCTCGTCCATCACGTCGTCGGCATCGCGCGACCCGATGCCGTCATTGAAGAGCTCGCCGCTCGTATCATCGAACCGCTACGCGTTCGCAACGTGAAGAGGAAACGACCATGACAAAACCTTTCTGGATGGCCCGCCTCGCCGGTACGCAAGCGGAGATGGGCGCGCAACATGGCCGGCTCGTGGCGCGCGAAGCGGCGGCCCTGTTCGGCTTTTACAAGACGATGCCCGAGCGCACGCTCGCCGGTGACATGACCGGTGCTGCAGGTGCGGTCGGTAAGGTCATGGTCCGCGCGCTCGTCACCGCGTGGCAATACCGGCTCGTGCGCGATCGACCGGTCGAGCTTGCGGAGCGCACGCGCGCCTTCGCCGAAGCGGTCAAGAAGCTCGTGCCGGAGGCGAGCGTGCGCGATTCGCTACTCGCATTTGCGACGATGGATTCGCTCCAGAACTGCGTGTCGCTCGCGGCGCGCGGCAAGGTCGGGCCGTTCGCCGGCACGTTGCCTCGCGCGATCGTCGGCGCGGTGCCTGCCTGCACGAGCGCGATGGCGTGGGGCCACGCCAGCCACGACGGCGAGCTGATGTTCGGCCGAAACTTCGATTTCCCGGGTGTCGGCGTGTGGGACGCGGCGCCCGCGTTCATCGCGTGCGCGCCGTCGGGCGGCATGCATTACGGCTTCTTCGCGACACGCGGTGCCGACACGCCCGTCGTCACGGTCGTCAACGAAGCGGGGCTCGTGCTCGCCCCGCACACGCGATGGCATCGCGACACCACGTTTGGTGGCGCGATGATCGTCGATGTCGTCCACGAGATCGCGCGGCGCGCCGAGACCCTAGAGGATGCGATCCGGATCGCGAAGGAGCGCCCGATCTCGTCGAGCTGGGGCATTGCGATTGGCTCGGCGCGCGAACGCTCGGGCCTCGTGCTCGAGATCGCTGGCCGGCAGGTCGAGGTCGTGCGGCCGGTGCCGGGCGCGTCGTTCCTGACGTGCGCGAATAGCTATCGCACGCCCGCGTTGCAGGAGCGTGAGATCGCCGCGACCCAGGCGTGGTCGATTCATTCGGATCGCCGCGAGCGTCGGTTGCGCACGTTGATCGAACAACGCGGAGAGCCCCTCACGCCCGAAGCACTCGCGCGGTTCCTCGGCGATCGCCAGGATGGCGGTATCGCGCGCCACCTCGGCGCGGTACTCGCACAACCCACGAACGTGCACTGTGCCGTGGTCACGCCGGGGTTGCGCAAGGCGCTCGTCGGCATCGATCACGCACCGGTGTGCGAGGGCAGGTGGGCCGAGCTCCGGTGGGAGTGGAGCGGTGCGACTGGCGGCTGGGAGCTCGGTGTTTCCTGCCACGTTGCCTCGGGCTTCACCGCGCGCGTGCGTGACGATATCGCGGCACCGCACGACGCGGCGACGACCGCGATTTACGAGGCCGCGCAGGCGTACGACAACGCGCACGATGTCGTCTCCACACTTGTAGCGCTCGAGCGCGCGGTCACCGCCGCGCCGCACGATCCGTCGCTGCGCATGCCCGCCGCGTGGCTCGCGCTCGAGCACGACCAACCGGCGCGCGCGCTCGTCCACGTCGAAGCGGGGCTCGACTCGGAGACCGATCCGTATCGCCGCGGCCAGCTGTTGCTGTGGGGCTCGCGGATCGCAAAGCGCACCGGTAACGAGGTGCTCGCGACGCGGTGGGTCGACGAGCTTGCGCGCCTCGGGATTGCCGAGCTGGCCGCGGCGGCCAAGCGATCGTTTCGCGGCAAGCCGCACGTCAACTTGATGATGGCTGACGCGTATTAACGTACGCTACGCTCCACCCACATGCTGCTCCTCGACATCAACGCATTGGTCCTGATCCTCGGCGGAGTCTTGGCGCTCTCCGCGCTGATCGTCGCGAAGCATCCGGACGCTCAGAGCATCGTCGCGAAGCTCACTCCCTGGCAGACGATCATCGGCATCGGCCTGATCGTGCTCGGCGTGCTCAACTTCGTGAAGATAGTGCCGCTCATCAGCGGCGACGCATTCGTGAAGAACCTGATCGTCGTCGCCGCGGAGCTTGTCGTGTGCGGCGGCTCGGTCTTGCTCGGCGCGATGCTCGGCATGAACCAGATCCTCGAGTGGATCCCGAGCCAGCAGGGCAAGCAGAAGTTCTACAACCTGATCCAGCAGGTGTTCGTGTTCCAGCTCCTGGTCGGCATCGTGTGCCTCGCAGGTGCTGTCGCTCACTTTCTCTATCGCTTCGGCTTGCTCAAGTTCATCACCGCGTAAGCTCTTCGTTGCGATCCGTCGCTGGCGGGACCGGCGGCGTGAGCGCCGAGATTCGATCGCGCGTGGCGGGATCGAGATACACGGCCTGTGCGGCGAACGCCGGTGCGAGCTGCTCGACATCGCGACCGCCCGCGAGCACGGAGGTCACGGCCGGATGCGACGTCACCCACGCGAGGGCGAGCGTCACCGGATGCTGGCCGAGCTCGCCGGCGAGCGCTGTGAACTTCGCGGCGATGTCGAACATCGCCGGATCGCCGTAGCGTGCCTCGTACATCTTCCACTCGACGAGGCGACCGTGCTCGGGCTTGCCACCGGTGTACTTGCCGGTGAGGAGGCCGCCGCCCGTCGGGCTGTATGGCACGACCGCGACCCCGAGCGCTTGCGCCATCGGCAGGAGCTCGATCTCGGCGGTGCGCTTGACGAGGTTGTACATCGGCTGCACCGCGACGATCGGTGCGAACCGCTCGAGCGCCGCGATGCCGAGCGCCTGTGCGACCTGCCACGCGGCAAAGTTCGAGCACGCCGGATACAGCACCTTGCCCGAGGTCACGAGCGCGTCGAGCGCGCGCAGCGACTCCTCGAGATCGGTGCCGTCATCGAAGCGGTGAAGATAATAGACATCGATCCGATCGGTCGCGAGCCTCCGCAAGCTCGCTTCGACCGCGCGCACGATGTGATAGCGCGAACTGCCGCGCGCGTTCGGACCCTTGCCGGTCGGAAAATACGCCTTTGTCGCGAGCACGATCTCGTCGCGCTCGCCGCGCATCAACCGGCCTACGATCTCTTCGGACCGACCTTCGTTGTAGACATCGGCGGTATCGATGAAGTTGACGCCCGCCTCGCGCGCGGCGCGCCACACGGCGGCGGAGGCCGCTTCGTCGGAATCGCCACCGAACGACATCGTGCCGAGCGCGACGCTAGAGACCTTCACGCCGGTCTTGCCGAGCGGGCGCAGCATCAGCTGAACCTTTGCGCGACGTACACTCCGGTACCGCACAGCATCACGAGCGGACCAAGGATCCGACACGCTTGCTTCGCGCGCACGGCCTGCGCAGAATCACCTGAGGAGCCAAGAAGTTTGGCTCTGGACGTCGGGATCACACCAAACCCGATGGCCGTGGCCAGGCCGCCGCCAAGGACGCTGATGATCATGTCGATCATCTAGCGCGCGAACGCCGCTTCGATGCGTTCGAGGACCTTCTCTTCGGAGGCCGAGACGCGGCCGATGCCGAGGAAGCCACCGGCGGCGCCGGCGACCATCTTCGCGAAACCGACGATCTGATTCTTGAGCAGGTGGTTTTGCTCGTCGTTGAGCTGCGCCGTCAGCGACTTGATGTACGCCTCCCACGCTTCGAGGAGGTCATCACTCGGGCGCTTCGCGAGCCAGGTCTGCAAGAGGTCGTAGCCGGCCGTGCCGGATTCGAGCCCTTTGCCATGCGCGCCCTGGAGGATCGCGGTGCGTTCGTTGTCCTGGATCGTGCCGTCGGCCCAGGCGACCTGGATGAGTGGGACGAGCGATAGCGCCGCGATCGTGTTCGCGCTCATGCCGAGGTGAACGAGCTTGTCGAGCACCGCGTCGTCGGTCATGCCCGAGACTTTGCGAAGGTCTTCCTTCGAAGACTGCGAGTCGAGCTTCGACTTCATCGCGGCGATCTTTTCCCGGTTCTCTTTGTCATAGAACTGATTTTCGAGGGCAGCGCCGCGTTGCTCGAGAGTGACTTCGCTCATGGGGCGAACTTACCTGAACTTTTTTGCTCTTGCTCGTCGATGCGCGCCCGGGCTAAACCCCGGGGCAATGCGGCGCTTTTTGGTCCTCGGCGCACTCGCCGGTTGCGCGACCGGCATTCGCATGGAAGCCCCTGTGGATGCTGATTCTTCGGTTCCACCGGACGGTGCCACGGGGCATGGCTCCGACGCCGGCACGAACACCGAAGGGTCCGGGTCGGGTTCGGGAGCTGGCATCACGGCACCGCCCACGGTGCCGCTACTGCTGAGCGAGATCACACTCGCGCCGACCGGCTCGGAGTACATCGAGCTCGTAAACCCGACCGCGTTCGCGGTGCCGCTCGCGAACCTCTACCTCTGCGACAACGGCAACTACTTCAAGCTGCCAGCCGGCGCGCCGATCCTCACGAGCGGCGACTTTCTCATCAAGTTTCCCGCGAACGACATCGCGCCCGCGCACGGGGTCATCACGGTCGCGATCGGTTCGTCCGCCGCCTTTCACACCGCGTTCGGGGCGGACCCCACCTATTCGATCGCCGATGGCAACGTCACGGTCGTGACCTCGATGTCGCCATCGCTCACCGATAGTGGCGAGGTCATCGTGTTGTTCCAATGGGACGGCGCGGCGTCGGTCGTGCACGACGTCGACCTCATGATCGCGGGCACGCCGACCAGCGGTAACACGCTCGTCACGAAGAGCGGGTATCCGCAGCTCACCAGCTCGTACAAGACCGATAGCAACTCGATCACCGCGCAGGCAGGCGCACCGACCACCGGGTTCTCGACCAAGCGGATCTTGCGCGAGCCCGGGCACGAGACCCAGACCGGCGGCGGAAACGGCTACACGGGCGATGACGAGACCAGCGAAGCGACCGGCACGACGTGGGATTCGACGTTCAGCGCACCGACCCCGGGCGCCGTTCCGGCCGCGCTCCTCCAATAGTTGTTCCCTTTACCCCGTGGCAGCGCAGAGCCAGAAGCACCTCCAGAAGGTCGAGACCAAGGAGCTCTGGGAGATGATCGACCGAGCTCGTAACTTCGAATACATACATGCTTCCGAAGGTGAAGGACCAGCTCGATAAGTTCTTCGCGATGTGGCCGGCGCAATAGTTTCGCGTCGCGACGCGGCATGCGATCCTGTTCGACGGTAGTGGACGCGCGGCTTAAACGGGCAATTCCAACGCCCAGGATCCTGAGCCAGGCCCAAGAGCTGGTTCGTTTGGCGCTCAAAGCGCTGGACGATCTGCGTGCACTCGACGACAGCCTGTACGAGCGTTTCGTCGCGAGTCGTGACGAGCCGAGCGCTCCTGCCGTTGCCGTGAAGGGCTTGCAGCACCTGTGGGAGACCACGTTCTCCGGGTTGACCGCGCTCCTGTGGTTCTGCAAATCGCTCGGTGCAGATGCGAAGTCCGAGCCCGAGGCGCCCGCGGAGGAGTTCGATTTTGCCGATTTCGGCGAATCGAAGGCCGCACCCAAAGAAGAAGACAACCTCTCGCTCGGTGCGACCGACCTGCTCGATTTTCTCGATCAGATCGACGAACAGAGCTCGAACGCCGACCAAGGTGATCAAGAGAAGTGGAACAAGGTGATCGAGCGCGTCGTCTCGATCGAGTACGGCCTGACCTCGCAGCAAGCCGAGGCGAAGGAGCGCTTGAAGGTCGCGCTCTCCACGGGCGAGATCGGGCACGCGCTCGCCGTCCTCGACGACACGCAGAGCTCCGCGAGCGAAGGTGTCCACGCGCTCGTCGGTGCGGTCTACGAGAGGTTCACGCCGGACGTCAATCCCACGACGGTGGTGCCCGGCTATCTCACCGCGCTCGGTCGCGCGTTGCTCGTGCGCCGTGGAGTCGCGGAGCTCGCGACGAACCTCACCCCCTACAACGAGATCCTGCAGGGCGACGATCCGACCACGTACGAGGCGGCGCTGATCGCCGTGCGGACGATCGTCCACGGCTACGTGATGTCGGTCGTGTGTCGGGCGATGCGGCCCGCGGATCGCTGGCAGATGGTCGAGTTCGAGCGCCTGCTCGCGACGCAGCAAACCTCGACGGCGCGGCTCACCACCGAAGGCCTCGTGAAGTACCTCGATTCGCTCGGCACTATCAATCAACGCGAAGTGCTCGTGATGCACGATCGTCGCACGATCGAGGCGATGCGCGAGGCGGTCTCGAATGCGCGGCAGCTCCTGGATCTGTCGCCGCGCGCGGCCGTCGAGATGATGGATCGCGCCTACCAAGCGGCGCAGCGGTTGAAAGGGCGGTCGACCGCGATCGACAAGCTGGTCTCCGAGCTCGAGCAGTACGCGCCGCTGGCCGCAGAGGCTGCGCCGGCGAAGTTCCTCGAGGGGCTCGAAGGCGTGCTCGCAGTCGCGGGGGGCTAGCGCGACGCTTTGGCGGTAGGCGCACACCAATGCTGGTCGGAGCGGTCGGCGCGGCTCCCGGCGCCAACGACGATCGTGACCTCGGCGTGCACTAGATCTGCTTCTGATGCGCGTCGCGGAGCTCGGAGAGCTCGGCGGTGCCACGCGTGCGTGCGGTCGCGATCGATTCACCTGCGGCGACCGGCACGCGGACCTCGTAGTAGCTCTTGAGCTTGGGCTCGGTGCCAGACGGCCGCATGATCACGCGGCGGCCACCTGCGAGCCTGAACACGAGCACGTCCGAGGGCGGTAGGCCGCCTTCTCCCTTGATCAGATCGACCACGGTCTCGACCTCGTGACCCGCGAGCTCCTTCGGTGGCTTCGCGCGAAAGCGCTCCATCGCTTGCTTGATCTCGGCGAGGCCTGCGGAGCCCGGCTTCGTGATCGAGACCTGCTCGGTGACAAACAGGCCGACGCGGCGGTAGATGTCGTCTAGATGCTCGAGCGGGGAGCGCTGCTTGAGCTCGCGGTTCCACACCACGAGCTCGGCGAACAACAGACATGCGGAGACGCCGTCCTTGTCGCGGACGAGCGGACCGATCGAATAGCCGAGCGCCTCCTCGTAGCCCATCACGAACCGGCCGCCGGTCTCGCGCTCGAAGTCCATCGCCGCGTTGCCGATCCACTTGAAGCCGGTGAGGGTCTCGCGATAGTCGGCGCCCGCCGCCTTGGCGAGGTACGACAGCAGCTGCGACGAGACGATCGTCGTCGCGACCATGCGCTTGTCCTTCGGCTGGACCTCGAGCAAGTAGTCGGCGAAGAGAGCGCCGACCTGATCGCCGGTGAGCTGGCGAAAACCGGTGGGCGAGGTGGGATCGGGGACTGCGACCGCGAGCCGATCGGCATCTGGATCATTCGCGAGCACGAGCCCGGCGTCGATCTGCGTCGCGAGCGCGAGCACGAGATCCATCGCGCCCTTCTCCTCGGGATTCGGGAACGCGACTGTCGAAAAATCCGGATCGGGTTCGCGCTGCTCGGGCACGGTGTGGAAGTTCGGGAACCCACCGCGCTGCAAGATCGGCTCGGTCGAGCGCGCGCCGACGCCCTGCATCGGCGTGAACGCGATCACGAGATCACCCTTCAAGTTCGGCTGCGCGCGCAGCGCGATCGCCGCCGCGAGGTAGCGATCGTGCAGCGCTTCGTCGAGATCGATCACGAGCTTCTGTGCTCGGGCATCTTCAAGTGCCGGCATCTCCAGCTGATCGCTGCGACCGCTCTTTGCGATTTGGGCGGCGATGCCGGTGTCATGCGGCGGAATGATCTGAGCGCCGTTGCCCCAGTAGACCTTGTAGCCATTGTACTGCGCCGGATTGTGGCTCGCCGTGACCATCACACCCGCGGCGCACTTCAGATCGACGGTGGCCCACGCGGTCGTCGGCGTCGGCCATGGGCGGTGTGCGAGGTACGCCGGGATGCCGGCACCGGCGAGCACGCGTGCGGTGTCCTCGGCAAATACCCGCGAATTGTGGCGCGCGTCGTGGCCGATCAAGACGCCGCGCTTGCCCGCATCGGGCACGTGCGCGTGAAGGTATGCCGCGAGGCCCGCGCTGGTCTTGCGAACCACGACGCGGTTCATGCGCTGCGGTCCAGGTCCAAGGATGCCCCGGAGCCCAGCGGTGCCGAACTCGAGCGTGCCATGGAAGCTCTCGTGGAGCTCCTTGATCGCCGCGGCATCACCGCGATCGAAGCGCTCGATCAGCGATTCAAGCTCGGCTCGCGTCTTCGGATCGGGATCCTCGGACAGCCAGAGCTCGGCGGCTTCGCGATAGATTGGATGGAGCGACATCGTCGCGACCATACGATGGTTCGGCGGCAGAATCTTCTGTGCGGCAGAGCCACGGTGTGGACAGGCGGGTTAGCCCTGCAGCTTCTTCTTCATCTTGGAGATCAGCCCGGCAAAGCCGTCTTTCTCGACGATCTTGTTGAACTGCTCTTTGTAGTTCTCGACGAGGCCGACGCCATCGGTCTTGACGTCCCACGCCTTGAGCTTGCCACCGTCTTTCTTCAAGACGTAGTCGACTTCGATCTTGTACGGGCGATTGTGGCGCTTGGTGTTGATCTGCGTGACCACGACGGGGTTGCCGTTCTCGATCGATTCGCCGGTGTAATCGACCGTGTACTCGAGGTTCGAGCGCAGGCCCTTGATGTAATTGTCCTCGATCAACGCGCGCAGCGTCGAGAGGTACTCTTGCTGCTGCGCGGGCGTGCCCTTCGACCACTGATCGGCGAGCGCGCGCTTGCCGAGCTCGTCGATATCGAGAAAGTCGCGGACCGATCCGGTGACCTTGCCCGCGAGGTCTTTCTCTTCTTTGGAGCCGGCCGCGACCTTCTGCTTGAGCAGGCCGCTGATCTTTTGGTTAGCGGCCTTCACGGACGCAGTTCCCGGACCGGGCGTGCCGGCAAACGCGGGTGCTGCAAGTAAAGCGAACAACAGGATGATCAGGCGCTTCATGGCGGGTTCTTACCTCGGACGCGAGCCGGCCGCTCGAAATTCACCCGTGGCACGTCCCAGCCGAACCACGGCAACATTCCACGCGACCACCGCCGTGGCCCACTGGGCGCGCAGGGTGAACCAGCCTACGTAGGCATCTACGAGATCGCGGGACTCGGCCGTGCCGATTGCCTCGTTCTGGAGGACCGAGGCGAGCCAGGTTCGTGCCGCTTTTTCACCTTCTTTGGCGGCGTCGACCTTGGTGTGCGCGGCGGTCGCTTCGGCCAGCGCGGTATCGGCGTCGTAGCGGGCACCCAGCTCTGCGAGCTGGGCCTGCGAGCGCATCTTGTGCGCATCCGCTGCGGCTCGATCGGCACGCGCCTTGACGTTCCACGGCTCGAGCGTCCACTGCAGGCCGACCACGATGCCGGCGCCCGAGCGGTTGTACGGATCGTTCGCGAACACGCCGGGCGCATCCTGAACGCCGTGTGCCGACGCGATCAGCGCCGATCCGACGAGTGCGATATCGGGATAGTAGTACGACTTCTCCATCGCGAGCAGCTCCTCGGCGGCGGTCGCACCCGACTTCGCGGCGAGCCGCTGCGGACGGCGCTCGACGCCCAGATCCTTGGTCGGGGGCAACGCGTGCTCGATCGGCGCGAGCTCGACATCATCGATCTCGGCATCGTTGACCCCCGTGATCGCACGCAGCCCTGCGAGCGCCTGGCCTTCGCCTTGCGCGGCATCGGCGCGCTGCGCCTTGGCCTGCGCGAGCAAGACCGCGACGCGTTGGCGGTCCGTGATCGTGATCGATTTACTCTCGTCGAAGTGCTTCTTGGTATCTTCGATCTGCTCGATGCCATCGTCGAGCATGCCCCCGAGCTCGCGCGCGAGCTTCAAGCCCCAGTATGCCCGCGCGGCGTCGGAGACGGCATCGCCCGCTGCTTCATCGGCGAGTGCGGTTTGTGCGGCGACCCCGGCGCGTGCGGCATTGCGCGCGTGCTGGATCTTGCCGAACGTGTAGAGCGGTTGCGTGACATCGACCTGCGCACCCGCGAACAGGCCGGAGAACCGCAGCGCGAAGTTCTTCGGCGTGGTGCTCGTGCACTGTGGATCGTTGCAGTTGATCTCCGGGCTGAGCGTCGCGAACGCGGTGACCTTCACGCGAGGCAACCGCGCGGCATCCGCTTCGTCGCTGCGCGCTTCTGCCGAGTCGCGATCGCTTTGCGCCATCTGGACGCGTGGATTGGCGACCGCCTTGGCGATCACTTGATCGAGCGTGAGCTTTCCCGGTTCCGCCGCGACCAGGCGAGGGACCAGGAGGAGCACGACCCACGAACTACGCATGCGGCGGTTGTACACCACCACACCGTCCGACGCAGGCGACCGGGTGCAGGGGCGCGAGCCCGCGGTTCATCGGAACAACCGTGGATGGAACACGAACAGGCGCGTCGCGCCCTCGACGTCTTTGCCTTGATTGTCGTTGATCAAGATCCAGCGCCCGTCCGCGGTGCGGACGATACCTTCGAGGTTGAGCTTCTGGCGATAGCGATCGCGAACGAGCGGCCAGAGATCCATCGCGATCGTTGGTGTCACCTCGGCTGCGGTTGGCGGGAGCTCGAACGACAGGATGCGCGACACGCCGTAGTGGCGCTCGATCGCTGTGACCTGCGCCGTGCCATCGGGGGCGAACGTGCAGAATAACGCCGAGATTTTCCCTTTTGTGCTGGTGAGGTGCAGCTTCGTCACGCCCGTGATCTTCTGGCCGTGAATGTGAACGAGCGGCGCGTAGCGCGTGCCATCGGCAAGCGTGCCGGAACTTTCGATACCCGCGATCACATCCTCGCCGTTGCCGCAGATGCCCTCGACACCGTGATTGCGGACGAGCTCGAGGCCAACATCGGCATCGGTGAGCGGCAGCGTCTGGGTCAGCGCGATGTGACCGTCGGCGCGAAGCTCGCCAAACATCACGCTCGCCGTTGCGACGTCTTGGCCTTCGGTGCCGATCGCGAAGTGGTTGTTGCCGAGCCACGCGATGGCTTCGGTATCGACGCCATCGGGGACGCCATCGAGCGGATGTTCGACATCTTTGATCTGGATCGGCGAGCCCGAAAGCTCGAGCTCGACAACGACGTGATCGCGCTCGGGTAGGGCCCAGATGTGGCCGCGATCGTCGAGCGACAGGTCCGACATTCCCGGCGCAAGCTCGGGGCGTAGCGGGATTTCGTCGAACAGCGCACCGGCGTCGGCGGCGGTCGGCGTCAGGATAGGTAGCGTGGTCGGTGCGGGTGCGCTCGCGACCGGCGCATCATGCTTCTTGCTGCACGCCGCGAGCACGACGATCAGCACGTAGGACTTCACTCGAATGGCGTACCACGTCGCACCCCGGGGCAGGCGCGCCCCAGCTGCTCCCGCCCATGCGTCCACCCGTGCCGCCACCGGCAAGCGCGGTTGCTCACCATGCGAGCACGAAAGACGGTAGCTCAGACAGCCTGCGTGCTTCGCAACACGATGCGCGTGATCTCGAGGGGCGCGAGCAAACGTACCGGCGGGCCCCAGTAGCCGCAGCCACGGGTGACGTAGAGCTGCGTGCCTTCGACCTCGTACCTGCCGGCGAGCAGGCCGCCTTGCTGGAGCTTGACGAGGTAGTGCCACGGCCAGATCTGGCCACCATGCGTGTGCCCGGAGAGCTGCAGATCGACGCCGTGGCGCGCCGCGCGGTAAACCTGCCGCGGTTGATGCGCGAGCAACACGAGCGCGCGTCTCGGAGCGTGACCGGCGGTCGCCGCGCCGAGGTCTTCGCCGTGGCCGGGCCACGCGTGCGCGCTGTGATCGTCGACGCCGGCAAGATCGAACGAGTCCTCACCGTCGCCAATCGTGACGTGCTCGTTGCGCAGGTAGCGCGCGCCGAGCCGCGTGAGCTCGGCGATCCAGGCATCGGCGCCGCTGTAGTACTCGTGGTTGCCAGTCACTGCGTAGACGCCGTGCTTCGCGGACAGCTGCGCGAGCGGGGCGATGTCGTCGCGCAGATTCTCGACCGTGCCGTCCATCAAGTCGCCGGTCAGCGCGATGAGATCTGGCTTCAACGCATTCGCATGATCGACGACGCGCTGCACGAAGTCGCGATCGATCGTCATGCCCGTGTGGAGGTCGCTGAGCTGGACGATCGAGAAGCCGTCGAGCGAACGCGGCAACTTCGCGAGCGAGATCTCCACCGTCACGATCTGATGCTCGCCGCGCGCCTCCATCATGCCGGCACCGACGCTAGCGCTGGTCACGGCGATGGCTGCCCCGCCACCGAGCCGGGTGAGAAATTCGCGACGCGAGAGCTGCGCTGCGATGGCGGGCGGGCGGCGCGCGAGCTTGCGTGCGAGCCACGTACCACCGCGGACGAGATCGACGACCAAGAACGCCGTCGCCGAGACGCCGACGAACGCGAGCCACGGCCCCGAGATCCAGCCCATCACGCGGGAGAACCCCGGGGCCCACATCCGTGCTGACGATTGCAGCGGCACCGAGATGAACAGCAATACGATCGCCGCTGCGATCAAGCGGCGGGTGCGTCGCCCGGGCTCGATCACGCCGACCAAGCGGCGATACACGTAGTACGTGACCAGCCCCGAGACGATCATCATCGCGATGCGGAACACCACGCGGGACCGTAGCACTGCCTAGCGTTTTTTCACGATTACCGGCATGCCGCCCCGCGGACGCAGCGTGACCATCGGTTCACCGTCGACATGACGGTTGACGAGCGTGAAACTCGCGGACCGAGCGAGCGTCGCGAGCGCGAGCTGGCCCTCCATGTTTGCGAAGTGCGAACCGATGCATACGCGCGGGCCGCCTCCGAACGGCAGGTAGTGATGGCGCGGTCGCGGCTTCTTCGCGTCGGCGAGCATGCGCTGCGGGCGAAACGAGTGCGGCGCCGGAAAGTAGTCCGCGCGGCGATGGATGCCACGAATGTTGATCGCGATGATCGCACCCTTCGGAAAGCAATGGCCTCCGAGGGTGACGTCTCGCTTGGCCTCGCGCCCTGTCATGTACGCGGGTGGATGCATGCGCATGGCTTCCTCGAGCACGGCGAGGGTCCACGGCAACGCCGGGAGGTCCTCGATCGTCAGCGGGCGGTCGTCGAGTGCATCGACCTCGGCTTGCAGCCGCACGAGCGCCTCGGGATTGCGCAGGAGCTCGTACCACGCCCAGGTCAGCGCGTTCGCGGTCGTCTCGTGACCGGCGAGAAGTAGCGTCATCACCTCGTCGCGAACCTGGCGATCGGTGAGCCCGCTGCCGTCTTCTTCGTCGCGCGCGAGTAGCAGGATCGACAGCACGTCGCCCCTGTCATTGCCGCGCGCGCGGCCCTCGCGGATCATGCGATAGACCACTTCGTCGAGCAGCTTCACCGCGCGGCGCATCTGCAGGTGGCGTGGCAGCGGCCACTTGTAGCCGAGCTGGACCATCGACCGGAGGCTCGTGGACTGCGAGGCCATCGCGAGATCGAGCGCGTGCGCGACTTGCTTCGCATCGCTGCGGACATCGGCGCCGAACATCGTGCGGCCCGCGATCGCGAGCGTCATCTCCATCATCTCGTGAGACAGATCGATGCGCCGACCGGAGTGCCAGCGATCGGCCTGGCGCTGGGTCTCCTCGACCATCACGGCGCCGTACGCATTCAACCGCTTCGGCGCGAACGCGGGGGCGAGCAATTTGCGATGCCGGCGATGCGTCTCACCTTCAGCGGTCAGGAGGCCTGCGCCGAGCAGAGGCTCGAGGAAGCTCAACCCGCGCGACTTCTGGAACGAGTCCGCCTTGGTCACGAACACCTCGTGCGCGAGGTCGGCATCGGTGACGCAATAGATCGGGATGTGAGCGAGCTGGAGCCTCGCGATCGGGCCGGTGCGCGCCGCATCGTCTTGCAGGCCGAGCCGGTCCGCGCGGAACTGCAGCAGGTTGCCAAGCACCGGGAGGCCGGGGACGGTCGGGATCGCCGTGACGGGATTCGCTCTGGTCAGCGTGGCCATGTGAGGTCTACAATGCGAGCGAACGCTCACATTGTCAGCTCGCGTTTGAGACGCAGCCACGGAGCCCCGCGATGCAGCGCCAAGTCCGGACCACGCCACGGAAACGCCCGAGCCAGGAGCGCAGTCGCGCGACGGTCGATACGATTCTCGAGGCCACCGCTCGGGTTTTGATCCACGCCGGCTTCGATGGCCTGACCACGAACGCTGTCGCGACCAAAGCCGGGGTCTCGATCGGTTCGCTCTACCAGTACTTTCCGAACAAGGAGGCCATGGTCTCCGCGCTGATCGAACGCCACATGAACGAGATGAACGGCGCGATCCTCAACGAGCTCGCGCGCGTCGCGACGCTACCGATCGCGCAAGCGGCGCGCGCGGTGATCGAGCTCACGCTCTCCGCGCACGGCATCGATCCGAAGCTCCACAAGGTGCTGACCGAGCAGGTCCCGCGGATCGGCAAGCTCGCGAAGCTGCGCGAGCTCGACAACATCAGCCATCGCATGGTCGCCGGCATGCTCGCCGCGCGTGGCAACGAGCTGGCGATTCGCGATCTCGAGATGACCGCCTTCGTACTCGTCTCGGCGATCGAATCGATCGTGCACCGCGCGGTGCTGCTCTATCCCGAGATGCTGGCGGACCCCCGCCTCGTCGACGAAGCGACGCTTCTCGTCACGCGCTACCTGGGCATCGCTGAGAACTAGCGCTGCGACAAGGTGGTCAGACCGTCGTGCCGGGTATCCCGCCGGTACCAGACCCGCACGACGGCTCGTTCGCGCAGATGGATGTCATCTCGGTCGCAACGTTCGAGCGACCCGGTTATCGTCGCGCGCATGGTTCGCCTTGCCTGGTGTGCGCTGATTCTTTTGACCGCGTGTCCGCCGAAGACTCCGGTAACGACGCCGCCTCCGCAACCGCCGAGTGCGGGCTGCCCTGCCGCCGCCGATGTGTACGTCGCTTCGTACGTGACGCAGGATCCGGGCAAGGGCCGGACGGGCTGGGTGGTTCCGATGCACGCGATGCCGGTCGCCGCGAACCAACAGGTCGCCGACTACCACTCGATCGATCCAACGACCGCGTCGGCGTCGGGCCTCGGCGCGGCGCCCGCGGGAAACATCTGGTTGGTCACGGCTGGCCAACCGTGCCAGGCGCGGATCGGTGGCGCGTATGCGGCGAAGATCGATGGCCCGCCCGCCAGCTTGTCGTACGGGTACGAGCTCGAGGGCTGTCCCGCGCCGACGGATCCCCAGGAGGGCAGCGGGGTGATCATGGTCTCGCAGGAAGCGCCGAGCGGTTGCACGTTCGAGCAACCGCGGCCGATCGCGCAACGACTCGGTGCGATGGATGCGAAGCAACAGTGGCAGAAGCCGGAGCACGAGACGCCGATTCCGCCGGCGCTCGCACCGGTCTTGCCGAAGCACGACTGCGTGGCACCGGGCTGCGAACCGCTCTGGGCGATCGCTCAGATCGATGCGAACAATCAGCCCGTCGCGTGGGCAGGTGCGTTGAACTGGCTCGCCGTCGGCGACCTCGCCAAGCAGTGCGAGTGGCACGCCGAGCGGTTCAGCGGGTTCTACGTGCCCGGCGATGCAGGCGCTCCGCCCGTGCAAGTGACGGAAGGGCAAAGCGCCGACCATCCGCTCGCCCTCTCGGCGGCGCTCGTCGATAGCAAGGGCGCCAAGGTGTTGGTCGCGGATGGTCCCGGCGAGTACGCGACGTACGATCTCGCGCCCGGCAAAGCGACGCTCGGTCACCACATCACGTGGATGAGCGCACCCGACGAGGCGTGGACGATGATCGATCATCTCGGCCCGGTCTGCGAGCAAGCAGCGCCTGCCGCTGCACCGCTGCCGAAAGACGCGAAGCCCGTCTCTCCGTATCCCTGACCGCGACGACCTGGCGAGGCTCGGAAGCCCTGGTCGTGCCTCGCTGGCACGCAGCCTGCCGCGCGCGACCCAGATCCGCGAGGTTGCAGCCGTTCACGGCCTGGCTCGGCGCTTGAGTAAGCAGCGGGCAGATGCGCCGCCTGTTACTCCTCGCACTTTTGGTTCCAGTCATTGCGGATGCTGCACCGGAGTCCACACCGGTCTCGGCGCCGGCCAAGGAGATAGCTCCCGAGCCGAATCCTGACGACGTCCAGCTCTATCGCTGCAAGGACAAGGTCGGCCAGGTCAGCATCACATTCAAACCCGAGACCGAGCTCAAGGATCTCGTGACGTGGGCGATGGGTTTTACCTGCCGCAACTTCATGTTCGATCCGGCGTATGTCCAGCGCGGCAAGAAGGTCACGATCATCGCGCCGAACACGATGTCGCCGAGCGAGGCGTATCGCGTGTTTCTCGTCGCGCTCTCGACGATCGGGCTCACGGTCGTTCCGAAGGGCAACGTGCTGCGGATCGTCGAATCGGCGACCGCGCGCGCCGAAACGGTGCCGCTGATCAAGGGCACGCCCGATAACACCGAGCAGATCGTTCGGATGATCATCAAGCCGACGTTCGCGCAGGTCACGACGCTGCAGACCGCGGTCAACGCGATGAAGTCGGCAGCGGGCGATGTCCAGATCGTCGGCTCGGTGTTGCTGGTCACCGATTACTCGACCCACGTGCGCGACATGCTCACGGTGATCAAGCAGATCGATGTGCCTGGTGGCACCGATGGCATTTATACGATTCCGGTGCTCCATGCCGATGCCGAGAAGTTGGCAAAAGAACTCGACGGCATGCTCGTGATGCTGACGCAGCAACCGGTCGACAAGGCGGCGCCGCCGCAGGTGCCTCCGAAGATCCTCGTCGATGCGCGCACGAACACGTTGATCATCGCGGGCAGTGAAGCCACGTTCCGCCGCGTGCAAGCCTTGGTCGAGCGGATCGATGTCGCGGTCGAGACCGAGAACGGCGGCACGATGCATATCTATCCGCTCAAGGCCGCGATCGCCGAGGAAGTCGCGAAGGTCGTCAACGACGCGATCACCGGCCAGACCAAACCGAACGCCGTGACCGCCGGCCGCCCCGGCGGCACGAGCGCGGCCGACCAATCAACGCCAGCCGGCGATCCCACCACGCTGCACCTCGACGGAGGTGCGAAGCTGATCGCCGACAAGGCGACGAACAAGCTGATCGTGATGTCGAGCGGCCGCGACTACATCGCGCTCAAGGACATCATCTCGGAGCTCGACGAGCCGCGCCGTCAGATCTACATCGAGGCGACGATCCTCGAGGTCCGGCTCGCGAACGACTACTCGTTCGGCGTGAGCGAGCACACCACGGCGAGCACGAGCAATGGCGCGGTGGTGATCGGTGGCGTGCAGACAGGGGCTTTATCTTCCACCAACCCGATGAGCCTCGCGAACCTCACGGGCTTGGTCGGTGGCGTCTTCGGCAAGGCGCTGTCGGCGAGCTCGTTGCTCGGCTCGACGTTTCCTTCGTACGGGGTCGCGATCCAGGCGCTCGGTACCAACTCGAACGCGCGGATTCTGTCGGCGCCGAGCATCGTCGCGCTCGATAACGAAGATGCGAAGTATCAGGTCGGCACGAACATTCCGTACACGAAGGGTGTGTTGCCGGTGTCTTCGACGAATCCGACCTCGCTGATCACCACGAACATCGATCGCAAGGACCTCCTGCTCGAGCTCGATATCAAGCCGCATATCTCGAGTGGCGATTCGGTGCTGCTCGAGGTCAAGCACACGAACAACGACCTCGTCTCGAACGATTCGACGATGGGCCCGACTTGGAGCACGCGCTTGATCGAGACCCGGGTCGTCGTCAAGGATCAGCAGACGGTCGTGATCGGCGGGCTGATGCAGGAGAAGACCTCGAGCAACGTCACGTCCGTGCCGGTCCTCGGTGACATCCCGCTGCTCGGCTACCTGTTTCGCTACACGACCAAGACGAAGGTGAAGACGAATCTGCTCGTGATGCTGACGCCGTTCATCATCAGGGACGGGCTCGATGTCGAGCAGATCCGCTCGCGCCGGATGCGCGAATCCGACGAATTCATGTTGTCGATGAAGCACCTCGACGGCATGAAGCTCGATCGTGCGGTGGACTACGCGCGCAAGCGCGGTCTGGTCGAAGAGATCAATCGCACGATCGAGTCGGTCGAGGACGATACGCTGCAACGAGCACGCGTCACCCATCCAGCGACGGTCGTCTCGGGGCCCGTTACCCCGGTGGATCGTTAAGAGAGCCTGGGCGCAATTGCAATACAGTCGCGTCTAGGGGACTCTCCCACATGTGAAGCTCGGAGCAGTGTTGTTCGCCCTCGCCGGCTCTCTGGCGGCGGCGCGCTCGGCGAGTGCATCGAATGACGCCGCGGTTTCGGGCGTGGTCGAAGATGCGTTACTGCATCCACTCGCGGGTGCTTCCGTCGTGATCCACGACGCGAATGGCAACACGGTCGCGAAGACTCTTACCGGAGCTGACGGCAAGTTCACGTTCACCGGCGTCTCGTTCGGCGACTATACGGTCGAAGCGAATTCGCCTGGCCTCGTCGGCGATCATCAGCACCTCCAGCTCAACTCGTCGCAGGTCGCCGAGGTCGAGCTCACGCTCGTAAACGAAGAGGAGGTCATCACGATCAAGGAGGACTGGGCCGTGCCGCCACCTCCGCCGGTGACCGGCAGTGTCACGACGATGAGCCGGCAGACACTCGATGAATTACCTGGTGGTAACGATCGCCCGGTCACCGATGTCCTCGCGACACAGCCCGGGTTTGTCGTCGATGCGCTCGGCAACGTGTACGCGCGCGGCAATCACGCGAACGTCCAGTACCAGATCGATGGTGTACCAGTACCCGATTCGGTCGGTAGCTTGTTCGCTGCCTCGATTCCAGTCCGGATGATCCAGAACCTCGAGATCTATACCGGCGGCATGCCCGCGGAGTTCGGGGATCGCCTCGGTGCGGTCGTCAACCTCACGACCCGCGCCGCCACCGATCATCCAGAGGGCGCGGCGCAGGTCCGTTACGGCTCCTACAACACCGTCGAGCCGGGCGTGACGTACGCGACCAAGCTCACGGACAGGATCGGCGTGTTCGGGGGCGCAAGCTTCGTGACTTCGGACCGCGCGCTCGATCCGCCCTCTATAGACCCCCTCCACGATCACGGCTATTCGAGCCGTGTGTTTGGTCGCATCGATTGGCAACAGTGCGATTGCAATCGTTACGAGCTATTCGCGACCTACGGTCACAACCGGTTTCAGATTCCACTCGATCCGATTGCGACCCAGTTCGATCCAGCGCACCCGCGCCCGGTCGATCAGTACGGCAACGACGCGCCAGCCTTCGTGCCGCGCACCACGAGCTCGACCGAGACCGAGGACGAGCTCTTCACGGCCCTCGCGTTCACGCATAAACTCGACAACGGGCAGTTCCTGCTCGCTCCGCTCTACAAGCTATCGCATGGCGTACTGTTCGGCGATGCCATGCGCGCGCTCGGGCCGACCTCGGATCCCGACGCCGTCGCGAGCGACGTCGACCGCCTCGCGCATCACGTCGGTGCGATCGGAGCCTACACGCTCAAGAGCGGCTCGCACCTGTTCAAGGCCGGCGCGGGCGCCGATCTCCTCCATGGCCTCACGACCTTCACCGAGTACGGTCGGTTACCAGCGGGCGGCGTCGATCCGGCGATGACCGTGCGCGGCACCGACGATACGAACGCCGCGACGAGCGGCGCGTACGCGCAGGATCACATCACTCTCGGCCAGCTCGCGATCGATGCGGGCCTGCGCGTCGACGAGCAACACGTCATGCTCGAAGGCGGCAAGACCGACGATCAAGCAGGCGTGTCGCCGCGGCTGGGAGCTTCCTACTCCTTCACCAAGGAGACGATCATCCACCTGTTCACCGGCGTGAACTGGCAGCCGCCCGCGCCGCTCGATGCGACGAATGCCGCGCGCGCACTCGGCATCGACACGAGCAATGCGGCATACGACCTCAAGGCCGAGACCGACCTCTACGCCGAGGGTGGGATCGCGACGCGCCTCGTGAACGAGCTCCGCGGCGGGCTCACCGCGTGGGGGCGCTACGCGTACAACCAGCTCGACGACGTGTCGATCGGTTCGACCTCGCTGGTCTCGAACTACAACTTCGATCGCGGCCGCGCGGGTGGTCTCGAGGCGAGCCTCGACCTGAAGGTCGGCCCGTGGCTTTCGGGCTTCGCGAACGCGTCGTACGGGTTCGCGCAAGGAGAGGGCATCTCGTCGGCGAAGTTCTTGTTCGATGCCGCGACGCTCGCGGATCACAGCTGGCAGACGCTCGATCACGCACAGACGCTGACCGCGAACGGTGGCGCCACGGTGCGCGATGGGCGCTTCGTCGTGACCGGGCTGATCGCCTACGGCTCCGGCTTGCGTACGGGCCCGAGCAACAACCAGCACGTCCCCGGTCATGTCCGGGGTGACGTCTCGATGTCGTACACGTTCCTGCCGCACGCGTACCCGATCAAGGTCGGCATCGACGTCATCAATGTGGCCGATGCCCGCTACGCGTACCGCATCGGCAACGGCTTCGTCGGTAGCTCGTACGGTGCGCCGCGCACGGTGTTCCTGACACTGTCGTTACCGCTCGCCTCCGAGCCGCATCACATCGGCGAGTAACGTCAAAACGACACGCTACGCCGCCATCTGGGATGGCGTGGTGCCGACCGCAACCGTTACGGATCGGGCGTCGAGATCTTCACGTCATTCTTGTTCATGACGAGAAAGACGTTCTCCTCGGAGTTCTCCGAGCTGACCCCCGATTCGGGGTTCACTGCGCAGACCGTGCCGAGCGGGCAGTTCTTGTAGAATTGCACCGGGGTCTCGATCTGGACGTGGCCCTTGTAGCCGAGCTTTTTGAGCTGGGTCTTTGCATCTTCGAGCTTCATGCCGACCAGTGGTCTGAGCTGCGCACGCACGATGATGCCGGCGAGGTGCTGGACCTGAAACACCGCGACCTGGATCAGCGTGTACGCCTTCACCGCGGTCCCCGCATCGACGCTCTGGCAGTTGACGTGGCCGTCTTCGACCTTCGGTGGCGCGGTGCACTCGAGCGGCGAGGAGTGCTCCATCTCGAGCTTGAATCCCGCGGCGCGAACCGCGGCGGCCGCCTGGTCGACGGTCATGCCGACGAGATTCGGCACCGCTATCATGCCGCTCGGATCGCCGCCACCTACCGGGGCTGGTGCGCCAGCGCCCGAGGGCGCCGGCATCGATGACCCCGAGCTCTGGGTCTGAACCAGGCCGCAGCCCGCCACAAAGAGTACGCATGCAAGAGACGTCTTCATCATCAACCCCTTCTGTCCGGCGTGCTGATCGTGAGCTTTTTGTTCACGAGCAGCGGCACCACGTGCGAGCGTGGAACCGTTACTGGGCGCCACGTGGCTGCACGAGCAGCGCATCCGGCGCACCGCCACCGATCCCGTCCTCACCCCCACCATTGCGAGCTTCATTCAACACGATGGTACGGTCAGGTCGCGGCAAACCGCAACAGCTCGACCGCGACCGCCGCGAGATCGGCCATGGTCTCGATGCGCCGGATCCGAGCGTGGTTCTCGGCGATATCGTGCCCTCGCCGGCCACCGACGACGGCGACGGTTGTAGCAGGCAACCCCGTGAGCCAACGCTCGAGGTCTTTCGCGCGGGCGGGAGAGACGCGGGCACTCGCACTCACCCACACGAGCGCCGGCTGCGAGCCCGCTGCGACGTGATGAGCGTATGCGTGCTCGAGCGCACTGACTGGCGTATCGGGTCCGAGGTTGACAGCGCGCATGCCGACCGATGCGAGGACCATCGCCGCCATGAACGTCGGCACGATGTACGGATCACCCTCGGGGGTGCCACCGAGCGCGAGCGGTGCGCGAGCGGGAGGCTCGAACATGGAGCGCAGATGTGCGAGCGCCTGCAGGCACACATCGGTCGCGCGGTGCTCGATGAACACGCCCTCGGGGTTACGCTGCCAGCGGTCGCCGATCCGATGCATCGCTTCGCGCACCGGGCCGTCGCTGAGCTCGGCGACCGAGCTGCCGGAGAGGTAACGCGAGAGCAACCAGCCGCGTGCGCCTGCTGCATCGCCTTCGATCAGGTACTGGCGAAAGCCCTCCGCGCCGCGCGCGGTGTCGGGACGCTGCTGGATCGCCGCGACCTCCGGCATGTCCAGGAGCTCGGGGCGCGCGAGCGGCGCACCCGTCTCTCGGATGAAACGTACCGCTTCGGGCAACGTGATCCGACGATGACCTCCCTCGGTCCGCGCCGCATTTATCTTGCCGGCATCGACCCATCGCTTGAGCGACGATTCGCTGACGCCGAGCGCATCGGCGAGCTCGCGGGGCGATAGGAGACGCATGGACGACCAACCTAGATGGCGTCGGCGGCGGCGGCGTTACACGATTCCGGGCAGTTGCGGCGATCGAGTGATCCCTGCATCCAAATCTGGGGATAGATCGAAGGGTTAGGCGAAAGGACATCTTTTCGATGGCCATGAACGATTTGGGTGTTACGGTGACCGTTATGAACGTTATGAACGATTTGAACGAGAAATCGTTCATCTCCCCAACCTCCGAGATTCGCTTTGGCCGTGCCGAGCGCGAGTTTGTCTACGCGATTGCCAGAAAGATCGTCGACACGCCAGAAGCCGCGGACGACGTGGCGCAGGAGGCGCTGCTGCTCGCCTATCGGCATCGGGATGCGTTCCGCGGTGACTCGCGCTTCCGCACCTGGCTCTACCGGATCGCCGCGACCTCGGCGCTCGGCTACCTCCGCAAGGCGCGGCGCTCGCGCGAGTACCTCGTGACGAAGGAGGGCGTGACGCCCGAGCCGATCGATCACGAGCACTCGCCGGAGCGCTTGGTCGGCGACCGCGAAGCCGCGGTCGTGGCCGAGCGGCTGCTCGAGAACCTCGATCCGAAGTATCGCGATGTCGTGGTGCTGCGGACCGAGCTCTCCGAAGCCGAGACCGCCGCGAAGCTCGGCATCTCGGTCGCTAACGTCAAGGTTCGCGCGCATCGCGCACGCGCCCAGCTGCGCGCCGCGTTCGACTCGGTCGCCGAGCTCCGCGACGTCGCCGCTGCGTAGTTGGCGCCCGAGCTTCGTCAGTTGAGGAGCGCGTCGAGCGTCTCTTTGACGCCCGGATAACCGAGCTGGTAGCACCGCCACCAGCCGAGCATCATGATGCCGTGGCCGATGAAGATGCCGACGTGACTCCACATCTCCACGGGGTCGGCCTTCGAGCTCGTGTAGCGCCTCCAGTGAAATGCCTCGTCGACGAGGCTGTAGACGAACGACATCACCGTGAACACGAGCGCCGGAATCGCGCAAGCGCGGTAGGAGTACGCGAGCACGAGTAAGATGCAGCTGGCAACACCGCACAGGATCGTGATGTGGTGCACGAGCTGCTCGCCGCCGCGCAGCGCGACCTTGTAGATCGTGCGGTGCCCGATCGTATCGATCGCGATCGCAGTCGTGAACATCGCCGCGCCTATCGGCACCAGGTAGGCCTCGGCAGGCCAGGGCGCGCCGTGCGCTCGGCCGGCCAGGACGAACCAGCCCGTCGAGAAGACGAGACCGAGCATCAGGCCGATCCACACGCTGTAGACCAGCCAATCGGTACGATCAAACTCGCGAATGCGTCCGACGTAGATCGCGAGCTGGCGCAACGGGCTTTCAGAGACGTGGGACATCACCGAGCTCCAGGGTGCGTCGTGGGATGTGATAGCGCTGGCCAAGGTGGCGCGGCGCGGCGAGCGTGGAGCGAGCGAACGAGGTCGCGACGAGCGCGAGCTTCGTCCTGCCGGGCACGACGGCGCGGCGACCGAGCTCAAAGCCATCGCGGGCGATCTTGCGGCCGATCGCCGAGTATACGCGGCGTGCCGCGCGCACTGCGAGCCCGGCGCGCCAGGGCAGGGCGGCAACGCCGCGATCGCCGGACCGATAGTAGCGATCCGCGAGCGCGAGCAACTCGGTCATGGTCGCGGCGACCGGCGTGCGCGCCGATGCTGGCAGCGGTTTGCCGAGCTCGTTCGCGAGCCCACCCGCACCGTACTGCGCCAGCAGCTCGTCCGGCAGATAGAGCCTGCCGCGCTGCCAGTCCTCGCCGACGTCGCGGCAGATGTTCGTGAGCTGCATCGCTATCCCGAGATGCGCCGCGTGAATCACGGCATCGTCGTCGGAGAGCCCGAAGACGTGCGTCATCATCAAGCCGACGACACCGGCGACGCGCCACGCGTACGTGATCAGCTGCTCGAGCGTTCCGTAAGTGACGCCTTCGACGTCCATCGCCATCCCGGCGAGCAGTTCGCGCGGGTACAGGATCGGCAGCTCGCGCTCGCGTGCAACCGCGCCGAACGCCGCGAGCACCGGATCGACCGCGCGGTCCTCGTACGCGCTCGCGAGCTCGCGGTCCAAGAGCTCGATCGCGGCATGGCCACCGTGATCTTCGTCCACCGCATCGTCGGCGCGCCGGCACCAGGTGTAGATCACCGCGGCTTGATCTCGGACGCGCGGCCCGAGCAAGCGCGAGGCGAGCGCAAAGCTCTTCGAATGCTGCGCGATGACCTGGCGCGCGACGAGCGCGGGCGCTGCGGCGACGAGGGCCACCGTCACGAGGGCTCCATCGCCAGGCCGCGATCGCGCGCGATGCACGCATAGGTCGCCTTCGCGCCATTGATCACCCCGGGCACGCCCGCACCAGGATGCGTGCCGGCACCGACGATGTAGAGCCCCGCGATGCGCGGATCCTTATTGTGCGGGCGGAACCACGCGCTCTGCGTCAGGGTCGGCGCGACGCTGAACGCCGAACCGATGTGGCTCGCGAGCTGGGTCTGGAAATCGCACGGCGTGAAGTGACGGCGGACGACGACGTGCTCGCGAACCTTCGGCAATAGACGATCGAGTGCGCCCAGGATCCGATCGCCGTACGCGGTTCCGATCGCATCCCAGTCGAGGTTCGCGTGACCGAGGTGCGGTACGGGTGAGAGCACGTAGAACGCGCCGCCACCGGGTGGTGCGAGGCTCGGGTCGGTGACGTGCGGCGCGTGCAGATAGAGCGAGAAGTCTTCGGGCAACGAGTCGCCGTGAAAGATGTCAGTCAAGAGGTCGCGATAACGTGGGCCGAAGACCACCGTGTGGTGGCGAATCTGATCCGCGTACGAGATGTCGGTGCCGAAGTACAGGACGTACAGCGACATCGACCAATCGGCCTTCGCGAGCTTCTTCGCGGTCGCTGCAGCGCCAGGCGTGCCCGCGTACAGCCGATCGTACGTCGAATGAATGTCGGCGTTCGAGACCACGAAATCGAATGGCTCGTCGGCGATGTGGTCGGTGGTGACGAGGTGTTTGCCGCCGACGACCCGGACCGATTTGACAGGCGCTTCGAGCCGCAGCGTGCCGCCGAGATCCTCGAGCAGTTTCACGAGACCACCGACGAGTGCACCGGTGCCGCCCTTGGGAAAGGACACGCCCCATTCCCGTTCGAGGTGATGGATCAGCGTGTAGATCGAGGAGGTCTCGTAAGGATTGCCGCCCACGAGCAGGGAGTGAAATGACAGCGCTTCGCGGACGTGCTCGTTCTTGATGTACTTCGCGACGGTGTTGTAGACGGAACGATCGGCGCGGAGCTTTACGAGCTTTGGCGCGACCCTCACCATGTCGGAGAACCTCAAGAACGGCGTATGCGCGAGCTTGGTGTAGCCCGTCTCGAACACCTCTTTCGCGTACGCCGCGAACCGCAGGTAACCCTCGGCATCCTCGGGGCGACGCGACTTGATCTGCGCGAGCATGTGCTCGAGGTTGCCGTCGTAGTCGAACGCATCGCCGTCGGCGGTCCAGAACAAGCGATAGAACGGCGAAACCGGCAACAGCTCGACGTAGTCGCTCATTTGCTTGCCCGCGTTCGTGAACAACTCCTCGATGCAATGGGGCGCGGTGATCACCGTCGGGCCCGCATCGAACGTGAAGCCGCCTTCGCGATACACGTAGGCGCGCCCACCGGGTTGATCGCGCGCCTCGAACACGGTGACCTTCACCCCGGCGGTCGCGAGCCGGATCGCCGCGGCCAGGCCACCAAAGCCCGAACCGATCACCGCTGCGCGTAGTGGTTCAGCCATAACTGGTCTCCATTCGTGCGAGCTCGCTCGCCAGTGCATCGATCGCTGCATCGATCGTCGGGTTCGTGCCGAGCTCGGCGCGCAGCGTCGAGAGTGCTCCGTCGAGCGTGGCGCGAATCCGCGCGCGCCCGATCGCCTTGGTCGCGTTCGCGAGCTTGTCGGCGAGCGTATCGAGCTCGTGATCGGTCGCGACTGGCAGCTCGCGGAGCATCCAGTCATCGGTCTCGGCGAGCCACGCCCACGGCCATGTCGGGCGTGCCGCGCGTAGGTCCTCGCGACCCTTCGCGCGCCGATCGGCGCACGTGACCGAGCCCAGGTCGTCGAGCATCTGGAGCCCGCAACCGAGATCCTCGGCGAATCGCGCGATGCGCGCGCGCCGCTCGGCGCTCGCACCCGCGGCGATCGCACCGAGCTCGGCGGCGAGCTTACACAGCATGCCGGTCTTGAGCCGCGTCGTCGTGGCGACCACGGCCTCGACATGCGCGCGGTCGAGCTCGGTCACGCGAACCGCGAGATCGAGCGCTTGTCCTTGATGACACCGCACGAGCGCGCGCACGGCCGTCGCGAGCGCACTCGGATCGAGCTCGAGGTCCGCGAGCTCTGCGAGTGCCCAGAAATACATCCACGAGCCGGTGTTGATCGCGAGCGGCGCGCCGACCAAGCGATGGAGCGCGGGTGCACCGCGCCGCTCGTCGGAGTCGTCTTCGACATCGTCGATCACGAGCGAGCCGGCATGGAGCAGCTCGAGCACCAGCGCGAGCTTCTCGGGAAACGCGTGCGGCTCACCGCCCCCGAGTATCCAGCCGGCGCGAACGAGCGACGTCCGCAATGCCTTACCGGGCCGCGCTAGAAATTCGCCCGCGGGTCCTGCCAGCGCGCGCTTCCACACCGCGTTGGGCACCTGCGGATCGAGCGAGCTCGCGCCGTCGGGACCGAGCGCGCGCTCGAGGTTCGCGAGCAGCGAGGGTAGGGGGGGCGAGCCAACGCGCTTGGTCATGCGACACCTCTGAACATCGCGCCGAGCTTCAGGCCGCGTGGCGGTCGTCCCACGAGGATCCGCGCGCGGTCCCACGCGGTGAGCTCGAGCGCGTAGAACCGGCGCACGACCGCCTCGGGCAAGCGATAGAACCTCTCGAGCACGCGATAGCGCTGATCGGGTTCGAACCAGCGAAACAACATGCGGTTGAGCCGGAACGCGAAGTCCATCTGCTTGGCCTGCGCCCTCGCCTGGCGTTCGATCGCAGGGCCAGCGATCGCCTCGGCCGGCACACTCGCGACGAGCTCGGCCAGCCGAGCGGCGATCGGAAACGAGTAGCCGGTGACGGGATGGAACCAACCGCCAGCGTAGCCCGCGACGAGAGGCGCCGCGGCGACCGGTGGTGCACAGCGGAGCGGTAGCGGCAACACGCCGGTCTCCTCGCGCTCGACCGCCTCGACGATCCAGCCGCGCGCCGCGACGTACTCGGCGATCGAGGTCCGCAGCGCACCTGCATCGAGATGCGTGCCGTCGGAGAAGTACGTGTCTTCGACGAGCACGCGGTCGGCCGAGAGCGGCAAGACGTAGAGAAAGCGAAACCCATCGCGCTGCTCGACGGTCGCGTCCATCAGCATCGGGCGTTCGAGCCCGTGCGGTACGGCGAGCCGCAGCTCCTGGCCGAGGAACTTCTGCCATGCGGTCGATTCGATGCTCGCGCGATCGGGACCGCGCGCGTCGATGACCGCGCGTGCCCGCAGCTCCGAGACCTCGCCATTGCGCGCGCGCACGCGCACGAGATCCGCGCCGACATCGGTCGCGGTTGATTCGAGCATCAGTTCGCAGCCCGACGCTGCGACTGCCGCCGCCAGCCGCGGTGCGGTCACACACGCGTAGGGAGAATCGAGCCTGCGCCGATACGCGGGAAAAGCGACGTCGTAGCCGGGCCAGCGGACTTCGACGAGCGGCTCGATCCAGCGCGCCTGGGCAGGAGACACATCGCCTTCGTGAAAGCACCAGGTGTGATTGCCGCCCAGCACGGCGCCGCTTTCAATGATCGCGATCCGCGCGCCCGGCTGGTGTGCGCGAAGGGCCAGAGCGATCAGCCCGTTCTGGAGGCCACCGCCAACCAAGGCGTAGTCTAGTTCGCGCAGCAAGTGTCCTTCGATGGTCGCAGCTTCCTGAGGTTACAGGCTAATTTGGCGACGGCTTGAATGTCAAGTTAGCGCTCGGAGCGATCGACGTGAAGATCACTCCGGAGGCTCCTCCACCACCTCCGCCGGCGGCGGTGCTCGTGCCGATCATGCCATTGCCGCCGACGTTCATCTCGCCCGCCCGCGGAGCTCCATCGCCGCCAAAACCGCCGATGGTTCCGATGTTACTGCCGCCGTGACCCTCGAACACGACGTTCGTCGGGTCGTAGCCGGCACCGCCACCGAACCCTTGATTGGCGTTACCGCCGACCCCTTGGCCGCCACCTCCGCCGCGCGCTTCAACCCTGCCGTTGCCCCTGAGCATCAGCTTGGCGTCGAGGACGATCATCCCGCCGGCCGCGCCGCCGTTGCCGCCGTGAAACGTGGCGGCCGTCGCAGCTCCGCCAGCGCCGCCGACGACGATCGTGCCGTCGTTGACCATCGTATTCGCGATCAGTGCGATCACGCCGCCACCGATCGCGCGCGGCTTCTCGTTACCTTCACCAATGCCGCCGGGACAACCGCCACGCAATCTGGTAGCGACGACCGGCGGCGGCCGACCACCGACCGACGTTCCAACATCGCCCTTGCCACCGCTGCCGCCGAGCGCGATGAACGAACCGCCATAGCCGCCGCCCTTGTCAACGGGGTCCTGTCCCGTCATGCCCAGAGCGCATGCGGTCGTCGTCGCACCGGCCCCGACCTGCGCACCGACCGAGCTCGCATCGAGGATCGCGCCAGCGTTGAGATTGATTCCCTTGTCGATCGTCGTCGTCGCGACAAATACCACCGGCTTGGAACCGACGACGTGTATCTTCGCGTTCGACGAAAGGGTGAAGCCCGTCGCGGCGATCACACACGCGGGATCTCCGGAGCTCAACGTCGCGGGGCCACACTTGCTGGTCGAGCTAACGTCGTCGGTGTCGATCGTGATCTCGGCATTGACGTCGAGCTTCGTCGATGGCAGATCGGCGTTCGCAAAACAAACCTGATCGATCGCGAGCGTGCCGAAACACGTGTGGCCCGGCGCCGCATCTAGAAGTTGCGCGTCGGTAGCATCGGCGTCCTCCGAGCCGGTGCTGTCGTGCACGGCGCTCGTCGCTGCGCCGGGCGAAAATCCGCACGCAGTCGTAGTCAGAACGGCCGCCCAACTTCGCCACATCACTGGATTGTAGCGGGATTGACGCCCGCCGGGGATGGTCGACTCGGCTCACATGAGCTTGGAACAAACCTTCTGGATTGGCGCTCTCGCCGCCCTGGCGCACGGCGTGGAACCCGAATGGGAGGGTGAGCTGGCAGAGCTCGCGGAAGAGCTCCTGCGTCGTTACCGACCTCGCGCCCAGGCCTGACTTGGAGCTGCCTGGTGTTACGCCGACTCTCCAAGAGACTTCTGGGTCGCAACAAACTTCGGCTCGAGCTGCTGTGCTCGCTCGCGACCGATCGCGGACTGCGCCTTGGGGAAGATGTCCATTTCCTCCTCGCTGGCGTGACGAACCACCGTTTCTGCGAGCCGCTTGAGTAGGTTGCCGAACACATCGCTCGTGATCTCGACGTTGTCGAGATCGTGGATCATACGCTCGAGCTCCGCGGCTTCAGCATCGTGGCTGTTCGCGCGCGCTCGCAACGAGTCGTGCATGCGAAGCTCGGGATAAAGCACGCGCATCTCCGCACGTTCGTGGGTGAGGAGCGCGACGCGAATCTTCGGCCACAGCTCCTCGCGCTTGCTAGCGTCCTTGATCGCGCGTCCGAACAGCGCTACGGCGTCGCCGTGTTGCTTCGTGAGCAGCGCGAAGACGCCGGTGAGGCCCCCGGCCCGCGCTTGCATTTCTTTTGGAGCGCCCTTGATCTTCGCGCTCGCTGGGTCGATTCGATTGTTGGTCGCCATGATGTGATCCTTGGCTAGTGGCGAGCCGTGGGTTCGTCCTCGATGTAGAGCGGTCGGTCGGCGTCCAGGTCTTTCAGCGCGCGTTCCGTCGCCGCGTCGACCCAGTTCTCGCCGTCTGCGCGGTCGCCGTCGTCGTGCTCCTGTTCGCCTTCCGACATCGCTGCCATCGGCAGCGTCACGCGCCCGCTCGGTGAATCTCGGACCTCGACATCCACGACCGGCTGCTCCGGCGTCTCGTGATGGTGGACGATGCGGTCGTACAGATTCTGAAATTGGGCTCGCAACGTGGATTGCATGTGAACGGGAAGAGCAGGACACATGCCACCTAGGTCCTCATGCTGGAGCGCTATACGCACACACCGACACGGCGCTTCAACATCGCGCCGGCCCAGCGGGCACCGATCAAGTTGCGGGATGGAGAGCTGTACGAAATGCGATGGGGACTTCTCAGCCCGTGGCGAGGTCATGGAGGTGTGCGGCCGCCGCTGATCCGCACGGCCCCCCGGAACGCGATCCCCCTCACGCCCGTGCTCGCCCGTGCGGAGCGCTGCCTCGTACGCGCCGATGGTGTGTACGCCAAGGCGAAGCTCGGTAAAGGGGTCCACACCTGGTGGATTCACGGAGCCACGGCGTTTGCCGGGCTGGTCGGAACTCACAACGATGACGGCATCGCCTCGTTCGCTCTCGTCACGATGCGCGCACCCCCCGCGCTCGCGATGTACACCGACGTGGTGCCGGTCGGCGCCGATGAAGCGTGGCTCGCGGGTGGCGAACCATGCGACGTCGCGTGGCGGGCCGACGAAATCACGCGCTACTTCGAGGATCTCGCGCACGATGACGAGCGCTGCGTGGCGCCACTGTCGAACCCGGCGCAGGGCTCGTTGTTCTAGCGGCCCCGGCCCCAGCGTATGATTACGTGATGTGGCGTTTCGCGTGGGTGCTCGTCGCGTGTGGGGATCCCAGCGTCGCGCCACCCCCGCCACCTCTGCCGATTCCCGTGGTGGTGTCGCCGCCCGCGCCCGCGCCCGCGCCAGCGCCCGCGCCTTCGTCGCACGCGAAGATGCACGCGAGCTGGGGCACGGTGCAGACCGATGACAGCTGCTGGTACTTCAGTGGTCCGGCGGGGCGCGACACGCATCTCGCCGGCGATGTGACGTTCGATCGCGACGGCGCGAACGTGACGATGACTTTCGGTGGTGTGACCTTCAAAGGCACGTATCGCGACAACGTGCTCGAGCTCGAGCGTCAAGCGGGCTACGTGTTCGATGGGCGCTGGAAGACGCGCGAGACGATCAAAGGCGACTACCTCGCGGGCAAGGTCGTCGCTCGCTATCACTACGAAGAATGCCTGGTCGGCACGAAGTGCGACGATCGTTGCTGGATCGACGCGACGCTCCTGTTCGCTATTTGATGATCCCCATTGCAGCTGATCGCGACGGCGATGAACGGGAATGGGCCCGTGCAATTTCGGTTAGAGGCGACGACGGACGCGGACGTCGTCGCGCTTGTCGGGTCAGCCTCGAAGCTAGCCCTGTTCAGCGATCTTCGCTTTTACAACGTCGATCGCCTCGGGGTTATCGAGGCTCGTGAGATCGCCGGAGGCGACGCCGGTGGCGACGAGGTCGCGCAGCACGCGCCGCATGATCTTGCCCGAGCGCGTGCGCGGCACGGTCGAGACCACGTAGACAGCGGCCGGTCGTGCGATCGGACCAACGGCATCGACGATCGCTTGCGCGAGCTCCGCGCGGAGCTCCGGGCTATCGACCTTGCCAGCGCGGCACACGACGAATGCGATCGGCACCGTGCCCTTGACGTCGTCGGGCCGCGTGACGACCGCAGCTTCCGACACCGATGGATGCGTGATCAGCGCGGCCTCGAGCTCCATCGTGCCGAGCCGATGCCCGGCGACATTGATGACGTCGTCGATCCGACCGGTGACCCACAACTGGCCGTCTTGATCGAACAACGCCGCATCCGAGGCGCAGTAGTGGCCGGGGAACTGGGTGAGATACGTCTCGATGTAACGCGCGTGATCCTTGTAGACCGTGCGCGCGAGGCACGGAAACGGCTCTGACAGCACGAGCGCACCGAGCTCGCAGGGATCCGCGATCGATCCATCGTCGCGCAACACGTGACCGCGATAGCCGGGCAGGGGATGGCCGCAGCTGCCAGGTCGCGTCGGCGTCACGCCGATCATCGAGCTCGTCCAGGCCGAGCCTGTCTCGGTCTGGCCGTACGTGTTGTTGAGAAAGATCTGGCCCTTGCCGAACACGTCGTTCGTCCAGTGCCAGGTCTCCGGATCGAGCGGCTCGCCGACGAGCGAGATCAACTTCAACGAGGCAGTCTTCGCGTGCGCGGCGAGCTCGTCGCCCGCGCGTCGCATCATGCGCAGGGCGGTCGGTGCGGTGAAGATCTTCGTGACGCCGTAGCGCTCGATCATCTCGTACACGCGCGCTGGCGTCGGCGTGTCGATGCTGCCTTCGTAGATCACGTGCGTGGCGCCGTGTGCGAAGCCGCCGACCACCGCGAAGATCGGGAACGTTAGCCAACCGACATCGGCGGTGCACCAGTAGACATCGCTCGGTAGAAGATCGAGCGACCACTTCACGTTCGCGTACGCACCGACGAGGAAGCCCATCGCGGTGTGGACCAGGCCCTTCGGTTTGTTCGTGGTGCCCAACGTGTAGATGATGAAGCCCGGATCGTTCGCTTCGAGCGCGATCGCCGGCGCCTTGCGCGTGGTCTTCGCGAGCAGCGCCTTGAAGTCGTACTCCTGATCGCCGAGCGGATAATCCGGGTTCACGCGCCGCGCGACGATCACGTGCGGTCGCGGCAGGCCGTTCAACGCAACGTCGAGCACCGGCTTGAGCGGAATCGGCTTGCCGCGGCGCAGGGTGGCATCGGCGACCACGACGACCTTCGCGGCCGCATCCTCGAGGCGATCGCGCACGGCCGAGGCGGAGAACCCGGCGAAGATCACCGAATACAAGGCGCCGATTCGATAGCACGCATGGATCGCGATCATCGATTCGGGGATGTTGCTCGCGTAGATCGCGATGCGATCACCCTTGGTGACCCCGAGGTCCTCGAGCGCCGCCGCGAACCGAGCGACCGCATCGGCGAGCTCGCCATACGTCCATTGCTCGCGCACCCCGTCTTCGCGCTCGTAGTGCAACGCGACGCGCTCGGCGGGCCAGCGCTCGATACACTGGACGCTCGGGTTACCGGTCGCGCCGGCAAAGTACGTGAAGTCGCCGAGCGTGCCTTGGAGGCCGACCGTCGGAGGCTTGGTCCACTGGAGCTCGTTCGCGATCTCGAGCCAGTAGGCGGACGGCGCGAGCCCGCGAAGTCGCTGTGCCTCGGCGACGGTAGTGGATTTGTGCAGCCCGTCGGGCGGCATCACGAGGGGCGTTTCGAGCAGCGTGGCGTCCACGTCCGCAGCATACCCTCAGGTCGCGCCGATCAGTCGGACCAGCCGAAACGGGTGCGAACGCGGCGTAGCGCCTCGGTGTGATCACCGTTCGCGTGGCGCACGACGAACGGTGGCTCGGTGACTTCCGCGCGGGCGCCGATCCGACACGCGAACAGGGAGAACAGCGGAGGCACCGTCTCGCGCGGCACGACATCGCGACGCAGGACGACCGAGAAGCCGGCCTCGTGGGCAGCGACGATCGCGCGATCCGCTTGCGGCCACGGAAAGCAAAACACGAACATGCCCTCGGGATCGAGGTGTGCGCGAGCCGCGCGCGCGTAATCGCTGACGTCGCCGCGGAGCTCGAACCGCGCGTGCGCCTTTTGCGAATCGCTCGGCACGATGCCCGCGCCGGCTGGAAAATACGGTGGGCTACCCGTGATCAACGGAAAGCGTTGGTCGTGCGCGAGCTCGCGCAGATCGCCATGGATCGGATGGACGCGCGCGGTGACCTCGTTTGCCGCGATGTTCTCGAGCAAGAACATGTAGCTGATGTCCTGCGCTTCGATGCACGTGAGCTCGAGTGCGGGCAGGGCAGAGGCGAGCAGCAAGCCTACCGTGCCAATGCCCGTTCCGAGATCGAGCGAGCGCGTCACCGGTGGCGAGTGCTCGAGCGCGTACCACGCGGTGAGCAAGTCATCGGTCGAGTGGCGATGGCCCTTCTTGCGCTGAAAGATCTTGAACGAGCCCGACAACCCATCGAGCGTGACCGGTTCACCGAGCTCGGCTTCGAGCTCCGCGCGGCGGCCTTCGAGATTCATTTCTTCGGGCCGGGCAGCAAGCGGCGTAGCACCATCTTCGCAGACAGCTTCGGGATCTGAGTAATGGATTTCATCAGCGCGAACGCGAGCTGGATCGGCGAGGTGCCTTGCGCATCGATCATCACGCGCTGGCCGGTCGCGACATCTTCGATCGCTCCGCGCGCCACCGTGCGCGAGCCATCGCTACGGATCTCGACCACGAGCCGCGCGACGACCGGCGGCTCCTTGCTTTCGACCACGTCGCGAGGAGCATCCCGAACGAGCTCGGGCTTTTCATCGGCCGCCATGCGCGCACCGTAGCATAGCGATCCCGAATCGTTGTACGAGGATACTTGCGAACCATCAGCTTCGCGGGAACACACCCGCGGACGAGATCCTGAATGCTCTGGCGATTACTAAAGATCTATCTGCGTCCGTACAAGGGCGCGATCCTGGCGGTCGTGGTGCTGCAGTTATTCGGCAACATCGCCTCGCTGTATTTGCCGAGCATCAACGGCGACATCATCGATCACGGGGTCTCGACGGGCGATACGGCGTACATCCTGTCGCATGGCGGCATCATGCTCGCGATCGCGGGGTTCCAGATCATCTGCTCGATCACCGCGGTGTACTTCGGGGCACGGCTCGCGATGGGGTACGGCCGTGATCTGCGCGTCTCGATCTTTCATCACGTCGGCAAGCTCTCGGCGCGCGAGGTCGGCAAGGTCGGCGCGCCGTCGCTGATCACGCGGACGACGAACGATGTCCAGCAGGTCCAGATGCTCGTGCTGATGAGTGCGACGATGATGGTGATGGCGCCGATCATGTGTGTCGGCGGCATCGTGATGGCGCTGCGCGAGGATCTCGAGCTGTCGCGCCTGTTGCTCGTGTGCATCCCGGTGCTCGTCGGTAGCCTTGGTTTCATCATCAGCCGGATGATCCCGAAGTTCCGCGCGATGCAGCCGAAGATCGATACGGTCAACCGCGTGCTGCGCGAGCAGATCACCGGCATGCGCGTCGTCCGCGCGTTCGTGCGCGAGCCCGCCGAGGCCTCGCGGTTTGACAAGGCGAACGGCGACCTCACGGACATCGCGTTGCAGGTCGGCAAGCTCCAGGCCCTGATGTGGCCTTCGGTGATGCTGGTGTTCAACGTCTCGAGTGTTGCCGTCTTGTGGTTCGGCGCGCACCGCGTCGCGACCGGCAACCTCGAGGTCGGATCGCTGATCGCGTACCTCAGCTACCTGATGCAGATCCTCGTCGCCGTGATGATGTCGACGTTCATGGCGATCATGATCCCGCGCGCCGCGGTGTGCGCGGAGCGCATCATGGAAGTGCTCGATCTCGAGCCTGCGGTGGCACCACCGGCGTCACCGAAGAAGCCGAGCGCGCTGACCGGCGTGCTCGAGTTGCGCGATGTCGAATATCGTTATCCCGGCGCGGCTGCAGCCGTGCTCTCGCACATCTCGTTCATCGCCGAGCCCGGCAAGGTCACCGCCATCATCGGCTCCACGGGCGCGGGCAAGACCACGTTGCTCGATCTGATCCCGCGGCTCGGCGATCCGAGCGCGGGGAGCGTGATCCTCGACGGTCTCGATGTTCGCGAACGCGAGCCCGAGGAGCTGTGGGCTCGGATCGGCATGGTGCCGCAGCGCGCGTATCTGTTCTCCGGCACGGTGCGGAGCAACCTCCAGTTCGGCAATCCCGCCGCGACCGATGCGCAGATGTGGGAAGCGCTCGAGGTCGCCCAGGGCAAGGACTTCGTCGAAGCGATGCCCGAGAAGCTCGAGGCGTCGATCGCGCAAGGCGGTACGAATGTCTCGGGTGGCCAGCGCCAGCGCCTCGCGATCGCGCGCGCCTTGCTGCGCGACCCCGCGGTGTTCTTGTTCGATGATTCGTTCTCCGCGCTCGACCTGGCGACCGAATCGCGGCTGCGCGCGGCCCTCGTCCCGCGCACGAAGCACGCGGCGGTGATCGTGGTCGCCCAGCGGGTGGCGAGCATCCGCGGCGCGGATCAGATCCTCGTGCTCGATAGCGGCATGCTCGTCGGCAAAGGCACCCACAGCGAGCTAATGCGCACGTGCCCCACGTACGCCGAGATCGTGACCTCGCAGGCAGAGCACCAGGGGTCGGCCGCGTGAGCGACGACGACAAGCCCAAGCTATCCGCACAGAATCAACCGCGCCCGATGATGCGCGGCCCGATGGGCATGAACATGGGCCCACCGCAGAAGGCCAAGTCGTTCAAGGCCTCGGCCAAGCGGCTGCTCGGTCAGCTCGCACCGCAAAAGACGCTCGTGATCCTCGTGTTGATCTGCGGCGTGATCTCGGTCGCGCTCACCGTGAGTGGCCCGAAGATCATGGCGCGCGGCACGGACATCATCTTCTCGGGCTACTTCGGCGCCAAGCTGCCGGCGAATCAAACCCACGATCAGGCGGTCGCGGCGTTGAAGGCTGCCGGCAATGTGCGGATGGCCGCGCTCGTCGACCGGATGGATGTTCAACCCGGCCACGGCATCGATTTCGCCGCGCTCGCCGATGTCTTGATGCTCGTCATCATCCTGTACGCCGGCGCATCGCTGTTCATGTGGCTGCAGCAGTACATCCTCAACCACGTCACCCAGCGCACCGTGAAGAAGATGCGCAACGATGTCGAGGCCAAGCTCATGCGCGTGCCGCTCGGCTACTTCGACGGTCAACCGCATGGCGAGATCCTCAGCCGGGTCACGAACGATATCGACAATGTCGCTCAGGCCCTGCAGCAGACGCTGAGCCAGATCCTCGGCGCCGGGATGACCGCGATCGGCGTGCTCGTGATGCTCGTCGTGATCTCGAAGCTGCTCGCAGTGATCGCGCTCGTCACGGTGCCGCTGTCGCTCGTGATCACCGCGAAGATCGGCAAGCGCGCGCAGAAGGGCTTCATCGCGCAGTGGAAGCACGTCGGCGCGCTCAACGGTCAGATCGAAGAAGCCTTCACCGGGCACGCGCTCGTGAAGGTGTTCGGGCGACGCGCCCAGGTCGAGACCCGGTTCCGCGAGAAGAACGGCGAGCTGTTCGATGCCGCGTTCAAGGCGCAGTTCATCTCGAGCATCATCATGCCGGCGATCAACTTCGTCGGAAATCTTAACTACGTCGCGATCGCCGTCGTCGGCGGCCTCCGCGTCGCCAGTGGCTCGATGACGCTCGGTGAAGTCCAGGCATTCATCCAGTACTCGCGCCAGTTCACCCAGCAGCTCAGCCAGCTCGCGCAGGTCTCGAATGTGCTGCAATCGGGGGTCGCGTCGGCCGAGCGCGTGTTCGAGCTCCTCGATAGCCCGGATCAATCGCCGGATCGCGAGACCTCCACGCTGCCGCCGACGAAGGGCGAGGTCCGGTTCGAGGATGTCTCGTTCCGCTACAAGCCCGAGGTCGCGCTGATCGAGGCCCTCTCGCTCGTCGCCAAGCCTGGTCAGACCGTCGCGATCGTCGGGCCGACCGGTGCGGGCAAGACCACGCTCGTGAACCTCTTGATGCGGTTCTACGATCTCGATGGCGGCAAGATCCTTCTCGACGGCACCGATGTCGCAGAGATTCCGCGCCGCGATCTGCGTTCGAAGATGGGCATGGTGCTGCAAGATACCTGGCTGTTCGGAGGCACGATCCGCGACAACATCATGTACGGCACGCAGGGCGCGACCGAGGAGGCGATGCGCGTGGCCGCCCAGGCAACCTACGTCGATCGCTTCGTGCGCGCGCTACCGGATGGCTACGACACCGTGATCGATGAAGAGAGCAGCAACCTCAGCGTCGGTGAGAAGCAGCTGATCACGATCGCGCGGGCGTTCCTCGCCGATCCATCGATCCTCATCCTCGACGAAGCGACATCCTCGGTCGATACCCGCACCGAGGTGCTGGTCCAGCGCGCGATGGCGACGCTGCGCGAGCGCCGCACGAGCTTCGTGATCGCGCACCGGCTCTCGACGATCCGCGATGCCGATATCATCCTCGTGATGGAGCACGGCAAGATCGTGGAGCAGGGCTCGCACGAGCAGCTGCTCGCGGCAGGCGGCGCATATCACGCGCTTTATCACGCGCAGTTCGCCGCGGACGATCGCGAGCCGGTGACCGCGGCGCGAAATCAGCTCGCGCCATAGCGTATGCTCGAAGGCCATGGGTGAGCGCGGCAACATCTACTTCGTCGATCAACATCGCGGCAAAGAACGCCTCGGGATGTACATGTACTCGCACTGGGGCGGGGCCGTCATTCCGAGCGTGGTCGAGGCCGCCCTGCGGCGCGGGCGCGAGCACTGGGGCGACTCGCAGTATCTCGCACGCATCGTGTTCTGCGAGCTCGTCAAAGATGATGTGATGGAGACCACCGGATACGGCCTTTCGACCCGGATCGGCGACAACGAGCACGCGATCGTGCGCGTCGACGATGTCGATCAGACCGTCGCGGTGTGTCAGCCCGGGACCGAGCAGAGTTCGGGCAAGCCGATCGGCTCGTGGTCCTACGAGGAATTCCTCAAGGTCGCCAAGCAGCTCGACCAAATGCTCGACGAGAGCGACGACAGCGACGACATCGGTGGCGACATCGAGGTGCCGGTCGCCAAGGCCAAAAAGGTCCAAAAGGTCAAAAAAGCCAAAAAGGCCACACCGAAACCCAAGGTCGCATCGAAGAAGTCCAAGCCGACGGCCAAGCGTAAGGCCCGTTGATGTCGAGCGCCGAGATCAAACGGTTTCGCGAGATGTACGACACGTTCTCCGAGGCGTGGATCGGACGCGTCGAGGAAATCTACGCACCCGCGTTTCGCCTCCAGGATCCGTTTCACACGATCGTCGCGGACTACGCGAAGCTCCGCGCCTACTTCAAGCGCGCGCTGACCGCGCCTGCGTTCACTCAGTTCATCACCGAAGATGACGCGACGGGTGCCGATGGTACGTACGTGCGCTGGCGCTGGGAGTTCAAGCTGCGTGCGAAGGATCAGCTGCGGATCGTTCCCGGCGTCACGCACATCCGATTCACCGGCACGCAGATCAGCTATCACCGCGATCTGTTCGACGCGGCCGAAGGCTTCTATGAAGCGTTGCCCGTGCTCGGCGCCGCCCTGCGCGCCGTCAAGAAACGCATTCCTTAAGCGCGATCGAGCGTTCACGAGCGTTCACGAGCTGCGCGACCCGCAAGCCGGTGAAAGCCATGTATAGTCAAAGCCATGGCGGAATCGTCGGGGCCACTCCCCAGCCCCCAGCGGTTGCTCTCGATCATCGAGTTACAAAACGTGATCGCGGCGGCCGCGTTCAACACCGACGAGATCATGCGGCTCGTCGCCGAGCGCGCGATCGGTCTGGTCGGTGGCTCCGCCGCGACGGTCGAGCTGGTCGAAGGCGACGATGTCGTGTGCCGCGCTTCGGCCGGTCCCACGAATCAGATCGGCCTCCGCCGGTCCCAGAAGTCGACGCTCTCGGGTCGCTGCGTCGCCGAGCGCAAGCCAGTCAAGGCCGACGACGGTCGCGCGCTGTGCGTGCCGCTCATCCACGGCGAGCATGTCGTCGGCGTGCTCGCCACGACTCGCACGGCAGGCGCGTTTACGGATGAAGACACGGAGACCGTCCGGGTGCTCGCGAACATCATCGCGATCCCGCTCCATCGCACGCGCAGCTTTCCGCGCCCGCGCTACGACAATACCCACGACGCACTGACGGGCCTTTTGAATCGGCGCGCGTTCGAAGAGCGCGTCGGGGTCGAGGTTGCACGCCGCAACCGGTATCAGCAGTCGTTCAGCATGGCGGTCCTCGACCTCATCGGCTTCAACACCGCGAACGATCGCTTCGGCGAGGCCGGTGGTGACGAGCTGCTGCGCACGATCGGAACCATCTTGACGAACCACACGCGCGTCATGGATGCGTGCTTTCGCCTGGGCGGTGACGAGTTCGCCATCGTGATGCCGGGAACGGCACTCGACGGCGCCAAGATCGTCATCGAGCGCTGCCGTGCTCACATCCTCGAAGCGAACTTGCTCGAAGGAACCGTGAGCGCGAGCGTCGGTATCGTCGAGGCCGGTGAAGAGACGTACGAAGCGCTGGTCGGTCGCGCCGAAGATGCGTTGCGCGCTGACAAGACCGCGCGTCGCTGACAGATATTTCAGCGCGGCTGTGAACGCGTGATCAGGCGCGGCGCGGCGCTTCGCGCGACGAGTGAACGCGTCACTTCGAGAGCACGCGACGTGCAGGCGTGCCCGAAGTGCAAGCTGATCGTCGTCTTGGCCGATGATCTTCAAAGCGATGGTCTGATGGTCGCGATTATCACCGCGGCTTCGCTTGGCGCCACGGTCATCAGCAACCGCTGGGACGCGCCCGAGAGTGGCTACGATTCGATCGCGAGCGCAGAGGCATACTTCAACCGTCCCGGCGTCGCGATCTTCGTCGCCTCCGGTGATAACGGATACGACGATGGCGGCCAGGAGTCGGCGGCACGACGCTCACTGCCTCCGAGCAACTCGCGCGGTTGTGGCAGCTCGTGCAGCACAAACGTCGCGAAGCCGGCGCCCGCGTTCAACGACGTGACGACCGGCAAGAACGGCACGTGCACGACCGCGCACTGCAAAGCAGCCGCACGTTGGGATGGCCCGACCGGTATCGGCATGCCCGATGGCGCGAAGCTCGCCGCACCTTGTCGGCGGCCTGGCAGCGGCACGAGCACGGGCAGCGGCACCATCGGCGGCAGCGATACGACCGACACCGACTCGGGCTCGTCCGGTGGTTGCAACGCCGGTGGCGGCATGGCCGGTTCTGGGTCGCTATCGTGATCGGTCTCGCGGCGGGCGTCGTCGCCGCTAGCCGCGGGTTAATCCGATTCGGAGTGGGCAGGGTCGCAGATTCTTTCGGAAAACCAACCGTTTTGCATCGTCGGCACCGCGGCGCTTGACTTCAAACCGTTGGGTCGCTAGAAATGCGTCCTGCCATTGCGGGAGTAACTCAGTGGTAGAGTGCAACCTTGCCAAGGTTGACGTCGAGAGTTCGAATCTCTTCTCCCGCTCGATAGTTAAACGTTCGTAGCTTCGGCTCCACACCACTTCCCACACCACCTGGTGTTCCGCCGAAAAGCGTAGAGCACATGGGGGCTAAGGAATTTCCACCGAACGGTCGCTGCCGCTGTGGGTCGCGTTTGCAGTCCGTGGACTGGCACCGGTTGGGGCCGGCGGAAGAAGCGGCGCTCGAGGCGACCACGGTCCAGGCGATGCGAGCGAGCGGGGTCGATCCGGCGATGGTCTACGCGTACGAGCGGACGCACCTGATCGTCGCGGGCGATGCGCGAGACACGAACCCGGCTGAGCTGGACGAGTGGGAAGACGCGATCGCCGAGTATCGCGAGCGGCATCCAACGAACTGAGAGCCACGCGGTGTCGTGGACTGCGGAACGTGTCAACGCGTTTGAGACAGCGGGTGTAGGAATTCTATGACGCGAGCGCGGTGATCATCGGCGTGACACGGTCCTCGATCGCGGGCTCGATCGCGGGCAGCACGGTGACCTCGACAGCCTCTGTGAAAATTGGATTGATGTGGACCGCGTCGGGGGGCAGGCGAGCTCGAGGTTGACCGTTGGGGAATCGTTCAGGATGTGCGTGGTACGCGGCGTCGAGCGCTGCTTGT
>Ga0123338_10000389_pt1 | contig 45844 bp, 37 predicted proteins | sample grotaG_FD_89793 | JGI IMG/M metagenome (GOLD analysis project Ga0123338, IMG submission 89793) | Glacier valley bacterial and archeal communities from Borup Fiord, Nunavut, Canada, to study Microbial Dark Matter (Phase II) -... | ecosystem: Environmental > Aquatic > Freshwater > Ice > Glacier ... | reverse complement strand
TTATAGTTAATAATTTCTTTACAACAGTGAAACCGTTTCACTTTGAGCCTCTCAAGTCTACGTTTCGAATCCTTAAATCACCCCAGCTTTCTATCTTTTTCGCTTATTATTTGATAAAATTCATGGTTTAAATATAAGATAAAACTAATGAATCAAATCAATTATTCTAAAAATATAAATTTAGTTCCCGATAAAGCACAAGTCGAGATTGCCATCGCTGTGAACCCACAAGAATATGCAAAAGTTTGGGAGTCCGCAGCTGCTGAATATACTAAAAATGTCTCAAAGCCAGGTTTTCGAAAGGGTTTCGTGCCAGAAGCTCAAGTAAAATCGGAGTATTTTACTCAAATTTCTGAGCAAGCTTACAACGATATGATCAATTTTGTTGTACAAGATGTAGTAAAAGAGATTGAGCAAAAGCCTATTTCCACAGTGCAAATTATTGTCGAAGAAGAACCAGAACATGAGCACAAGGAAGGCGAAACTCATGACCACGATTTCAAATTTTCTCTCAGATACGCTTATCGTGTCGATCCAAAATTGGCTGATATTGAAAAAATCAAAGTTGCAAGACCAGCAGTCAGTGTAAGTGAAGAAGAGATTAAACAAAGTCTTGATATGCTTATGAAATCGGTAAATGAAAAGCGTGATGCAAATCATGCTAACGAAGACTCTGAACTTTCAGAAGAATCCGACTCAACATTGACTGATCCAGAAGCGCCAGAAATTACGACTTGGACTGATGAAGTAGTAAAACTTTTAAAAATTGATGGCGTAAATACGGTGGACGATCTTCAAGCACTTGTCAAAAGTGAAATTGAAAAGCAAAAAAATTATGAGCAAGAAATGCTCTATAGATCTCAAATTTTGGACGAAATAGTTAAATCATCTGAAGTAATGTATCCCGAATTGGTAATGCAGGATATGTTAGTCCAACAAGAACAAGAGTATAAAAAACGAGTCGAGAAACTAGGTTTCGAATACGACAAGTATCTTGTTGAGAAAAATATCAATATGTCAGATCTCAAAAATGATTGGATAGAAATGATAAAAACAGATATCGCACGTGAATTAATTCTTTCTCAATACGCTAAGGAAACAGGTCTAGCACCGACAGAAGAAGAAATTGATAGTGCGATCAAAACAGCAGATCAACAACTTAAGGATAAATTTTCTCCAGAGGCATTGCGTGATTATATGAAATATATCATTTCAAATAACATGGCATTTTCAAAAATATATGCTACAGTTTCTCAGGATTAATTTACCTATTGCTGACAAATCATGGATCCGATAGTTTCACAACTCATTAATGTGGCACTCGTACCACGTGAAACATTGATATATCTATTGATGTTGCCTATTCTTGCTACTTTAGTGGTTATTTCTCGCCATATTTTTGGACTAAAATCTTTTGGTATGTATGTCCCCATAATTGCGACTTACGCACTTGCCACGTTAGGTTTCAAGCTTGGCATAGCGTTAATTTTGTATTTAGTTGGAATAGGATTGTTAATAAGAATTATCATTACGCCTTTACGAATCCACTATTTGTCTAGAATTTCTTTAATAATTGGAATATCTACAATTGCTGCCTTAGGTTTTTTATACAGTATGTCTCTTTTTAATAGTACAGCTGTTTTCGCTAGACAAAGTGCTCTACCAATTATTTTAGTTTTGACACTTTGTGAATCATTTATTTCAACGGAAATTCAAAAAGGATTACGTACGGGGATTTATCTTTTTGTTGAAACGATGACTATCGCGGTTATAGGATATTTTTTATTAAACTGGGATCGTGCACAAAATTTCATTTTGGATTTTCCATATATAATTATAATCACGGTTTTGGTAAATGTACTGATAGGAAAATGGAAAGGCTTACGTTTTTTTGAAATGTGGAGATTTCGTACTATTAAAAAATCGACAGTTAAAAAGCCATGATTTTGCCAAACGCTATTCTGGATTTTTTCTTAATTTTTAAAGAAAATAAAGATATTCTTGGTTTAAATGAGCGAAATTTAGAATATTTACGTCCAAATAATAAAAAACGGGCTCGTCGAATCGCAGATAATAAGCTTTTAACGAAAAAGATTTTAAAAAAACACAATATTCCCACGCCTATAATTATTGCTCAGATTCGTAATATTGATGAACTTAATAACTTTGATTGGAATTCATTGCCAAAATCGTATGCTTTAAAACCCAAAAGTGGATTTGAAGGTCGAGGTATTATTGTTATTTCTGGTAAATCTAATAAGACAGGAAAATTTATCAAAACTGACGGACGGAGAATAGATTTTATAGAGTTGGAGGAAAGAGTTTTGCGAATATTAGATGGTGAATATTCGCTGAGAAACGAACCTGATACGGCCTTTTTTGAAACAAAAGTAAAGACACATAGAAATTTATCTCCATATGCATATAAAGGTGTGCCTGATATACGCGTCATTGTTTATAACAAAGTACCAGTAATGGCTGAGCTACGTTTACCGACAAAAGCGAGTGATGGAAAAGCCAATCTACATCGTGGAGGTATAATCGTGGGTATCGATATGGCAAGTGGTACGACGACTACGGCGGTACAGTATGACACCATTATCGAGAATCATCCTGATAATGATGTGTTATTGTCTGGTATAAAAATCCCATTTTGGAGCAAGGTTTTGGATCTTGCGGTAAGATGTCAGACGATAACAGATATTGGATTTCTCGGAGCTGACATTGTAATTGACGATAAGTTGGGTCCTATGGTAATGGAGCTAAATGCTAGACCTGGACTGGGAATTCAGATCGCGAACCAAGATGGACTGAAAGGAAGATTGCTCCGAGTAAAAGGTCTAAAAATAAAAACTATAGAACGTGGCGTAAACGTAGGCAAGAATTTGTTTGGTGGAGATATTGAAGAATCCATCGAGGAAATTTCAGGTAAGCGCGTGGTCGGTATCATGGAGAAAGCTAAATTTTTTAAATATAACTCTGAGGAAACAGTCTCTGTTAATGTAAAAAATGATACTGGTGCTTATTCTACATCAATAAGTTATGAAATCGCTGAAAGTCTTGGCTACAAAGAAATTCTAGAGTATTTCAATTCATTACCTTTCGAAAAAAAGAATCTGACTAGCACAGAAGCAAGATCTAATACAAAAGAATGGAACAAAGTGGCAATAGAAAATCCTAATTTAATTAGATTAAAAATTGTGAAATCCGGAAATGGGGTCAGCATTCGGCCTGTAATATTAATTTCATTTGAGATGAGTGGTATCAAAGTCGAAACACGAGCTACAATAGAAGACCGTGAGGGTCTCAGATTTCCTGTGATTATTGGACGTCGCGATCTTAGAAAATACCTTATTGATACTTCAAAACGTGTATGACAAAAATGTTAAATATTCATTGGTTCAGATGTGATTTACGATTAAAAGATAATCGAGCATTATCCGAAGCTACAAAAGAGGAAAACACTTTATGCATTTTTATAATTGATGAGAATTTAATACAAAATGTTAAATATAAAAAGCGACTAGAGTTTTTATTTCATAGTTTAAAATCTTTAAAATATGATCTACAGATGCTCAATTCTGATCTTCTCATATTAAAATATAATTCAAAGAAAGAAACATTATCGGACATATTTTTAAAATTACACGATTTATCGCATTTTAATAAACTATATTTCAACCGTGATTATACACCTTTTGCAGTTGAGAGAGACCAGAAATTAGAGTTACAGCTTACTAAATCTGATATTGGAATAAATACTTATAAAGATTACGTCATTTTTGAGAAGGATGAAATCACAAAAGAAGATAAATCAGCTTTTAAAGTATTCACGGCCTATAAAACTCAATGGTTAAAAAACCTAAAGCTAAATCTTAACGAAATCAAGAAATATGATTTGGTAAAAAATAATCTTGTATCGAAGAGTTTAATTAATGAATTACAGATTCCGGATAAGTATCTTTATGATTTAGATAAGTATTGTGAAGAGTATAAAAATAAGATTTCAGATTCTTTTCCAGCAAGCGAATCTGAAGCTCGCACTAAGTTAACCAATTTCTTTGCTGATAAAATACATAGCTATAAACAGAATCGAGATTTTTTGGATTTAATAAATGAAAATAGTATTTCTGGAACATCAAATTTTTCACCATATTTAAAATTTGGATTAATTAGTGTTCGTGAGATAGTACGAGAATGTGCTAAAGAGCTTGGTGAAGATTTTGATAACTTCAGATTATTAAATCAACAAGAGAATAAAAAGGGAAGTGAAAGTTTTTTGAGTGAAATAATATGGCGTGAATTTTATAAATCAATTCAGTATTTCTTTCCTAAATCGTTAAGAAATAACTTTCAGATTAAATTTGACAAGATAAAATGGAAGAACGATATTCAATTATTCCAATCTTGGTGTGACGGAATGACAGGATATCCTATAGTAGACGCCGCAATGAGACAACTAAATACTATAGGATGGATGCACAATAGAGCTCGTATGATCGTTGCTTCTTTCTTGTGCAAAGATCTACATATTGATTGGAAATGGGGTGAAAGATATTTTTTTGAAAGATTAATCGATTACGATCTTGCGTCCAACGTCGGTGGTTGGCAATGGACAGCCGGAACAGGAACTGACGCGGCTCCGTATTTTCGTATTTTCAATCCGATAGAGCAGGGTAAGAAATTTGATCCATCCGGCGAATACGTTAGGAAATATATTCCTGAGCTTAAGAACTTACCAACAAAATTTATCCATTCTCCGTGGGAATTAACAGCTAATGAGTTAGAATTCTATAAAATAAAATTAGGTAAAGATTATCCCGCGCCCATTGTTGATCACAAAAAAGCTAGGGATATTACGATGAATATGTATGGGGAAGTTTAAGAGCAATTAGGATTATCCTTAGACGTCACTGTAACTGGAGAGATATCTGACTGATCAAAAAAGAATAATATCTTTCCCGAATCAATAAATGAAAACTTTTGGCATGGATCACTCGGCAGAAACTGCGTACCGATAAATATCACCGCTGTGTAAGCAATAATCACAATAACTAATCCAACGATTGCATTACTAATCATTGACATAGATTTTTTTACGGCCTCTGCATCGCCACGCGCTGTCATGCGAATAATCGCCGCACGAGCTATAACGTAGAATAAGACAAAACCAACAAATGTATTTATTATCATCAACATACGAAGAAACAAAGTTTGCAAACCAGTAATTGTAGCTGGACAAGATATAGTTTTATAATATGCGCTGACCTGACTCAATAAATATCCACGAGTATATTTTTGTTTAGTAACCTCAAAAGTTACTTTGTTGTTTGCATCAACATAAAGCGGTTCAATTCTTTCATGACCTTTTGCTGGGTTATAAGCCTGAAGCGCTTCATCAGGATTACCATTATTGAGATTGCTAGCATCAAGATTTTTAGAATTATCACCATAAAGTTCATTTACTTTTATTTGCTTTTGCGTAGAATCAGCAGTATTCACTATTACTTCAGGACAAGTAGAGGAATCGGAAGTAGTTCCCAGATTTCCCACCTGAGCAAATGCAATGTTTGCAGATGAGAGGACAATAAAGATAACAGAAAGTAAGACAACAAAATATTTTTTCATATTAATAAAATCTAGAATAAATTATCATCTTGTGATATGTTTATCAATGATAAACTGACCAATTTAATGACAAAATTCTTTTGTAAATTTTTTAAGATACAAATATTAGTAAAAACTTTTCTCACGCTTACGGTATTTATTTTGTTTGGAGCTTCATCTTTTTTGTCGTTGGTAGAGGCACAAACTACAACCACAACACCATCTACCACATCAACGACTTTAAGCTCTGATCCTGAACCAGCTTCGCCGTCATGTAGTATTTATGACACTGATTGGGGAATCTCATATCCAGATCTATCTAGTGGATTTTCCAAGGGACTATATGGCAGCTTTCAAAATGGATGGGGATGGATAGGTGGATTGAATACAAATGAAAAAAACACTATTAAGAATATTTATAATTACTTAAAGAAAGACCCAATATTTTTAACACAAGATTCCGCATTTAGTGCTGAAGATCCTATTTTAGGAATGAGGACACTCGATCCAAGTACAGGAAATTTTGACTTAAATACGAATGAAATAAAAGTGCCGTGTCTTTTATCTGGTACGTTGAACGGTCTAATTGCGCGAAGAGGAACTACATCTACAAAATTTAGCAATTGTACAAGGATATCGGGGAATGAAGGAAATGTAATTCAATTTCAAAATACATTGAGTCTTCTTTGTCAAAAAGATGCTCAACTAGCTACTAATGTAGCCGCAGGTTGTTCTTTAGAAATGATGTTTGTCGACAATAATACCGACGGAAAGAGCGCGCAATCCGTAGCATATAATAACTTGAAGAAGAATGTAGGATTTGGTCCGATCCCTAATCAAAATAATCTTCTAAACACTGTTGGACTTAGAGATCAGACTGATCGCGAAACTGATTCTCACGCTTTGACAGGAATCCGATTAATATATAGTCCAGGTGCTTTTATAAAAAAAACTATTACCACAAATGATCCGCAATTTGCAAAAACTATCTCAGCTTTACGAAATTATCCATATGCAAAAGATTCTACTTTCACACAATTTTTCACAGGATTAAGCGGTGCAGTCTCAAATAACGACTTTACTTACTCTACAAATGGGAAGGATACATTAACCGATAAACAAAATAAATTTATGCTCCAAGGAAACACTGACAAAGCGCTTGGAGGTTGGTTTAATACAATAAAAAGTTATCCGGAAACCTGGACTTTTAAAGATACAGCAGTAGACAAAAATTCATTAGATAGCATGGGCTTTAGTGGCTTGTATTACAATAATGAAACTTCAAACTATTCAGTATCGAGATGGATAGATCAAACCTCATTTGAATGTAGAAAACGAGATGTCAAAGTAACTTTGCGCACAGGTGGCACAGAATTAACCGTCCCAATATATGAATGGATTCCATCCAGTTTTCTCCAACTCTCAGCACCTACATGTTCTTCAGTCGGTGCAGGCGTATCAAAAATAATCCCACAACCTTCTGCAATAGCAGGCAAACACTACCTAGTCTGCACACCATGCGTAGTCCCAGCAATATTCCAAACAGATATTTTCGGACAACCAGTCTTCGGAATTCCTACCAGCATCGGATGTTTACCTTCATCGATCAATGGAATAATTTCGGTATTAATTAGAATCGCCAGCATCACCGCAGGTGGATTGGCAGTACTGATTATCACAATATCTGGAATGAGAATCATGCTCAATACAGGCGATCCCGAGGAAGTGAAAAAAGCCCAAAAAGCAATTACCAGCGCAATAGTTGGTTTACTAGTAATTATATCTTCAGTCTTTTTATTAAATTTAATCGGCGTGAAGATATTAGATCTCTCTAGCTTCGGTGGAAATGAGCTGGAATTTAAAGCTACTTCAACTTCTTAACCTCAAAGACTCTAAGTCGCAAAGTGAGACCATCTCCTTTTTGGAAAGGAGACGCAAGAGGATTCACCCTTTCTCTCTGTCATTTCGAATTCCGTGTAACGGGCGTAGCCCATGAGAAATCCCATCGGAAAAAGTAGATAATAAGATTTTTCAACGGGATTGCCACGTCGGACTGAAAGTCCTCTTCGCAATGACAATTCGTAATTACTTCAATTCGCCTTTATGCTAAAGTGGAGTAGAAAAAATTTCACATGGACAGGCAGGATATAAACATAAATTTAGAAAATCTGAAACCAATTTCGCCTGGTGTAAGAACTGTTTTGGAAGATTTTTTGAATTACAAATCTATCACAGATCACGAGCTCGAATCTTTGCGTTCGGACTCAAATTATTCATTTTCTGCGCTTGGAGAACTAATGAGTCGCGAAGGTATTAGTTTTAATGAATTTATCGCATTCGTTCATCAAGACTTTCCCCGGACAGAGAATGAAGTTTTTACATTTCTAGAAAAAAATGGAGTTGCTGTCACGATTACACAAGCTCACAAAATTGAAATTAGTTTACGCGAACTTTTTGAAAAAGAATTTGACGAAAAATTATCAGCTTTATTACTTTTTTACATCAAAGTACTTTTATCTAACGTTGTCGACGACCCTGATCTTAATTTAAATTCTCCTGCGAGTGAAACAACATCTACGCTTCTTGCGATAGTACAATCGCTAAAACCTCGCACTAATAATGTTGATCAATTGCGAACATTAGATTTAATAGAAAATTGTGTAGAAAAGTACTCTCACGAGCTACAAAATCTGCAGAATACACCAGGAAATACTTTAACACCGCAAGAACATTTCAACGCATTGCCATCAATGTCAGATGTGAATAAAGTCTCGGCAGAAACAACAACGTCAGCAGGTGATGCTATTTGGCAGCTAATAGACTATGGATCGCGTGATCGCATACCAAAATATGAATATAGAATCGGGAAATCTCCACTGCCACAAAGGTCACAGCAAAAGATGGATTACCTGATGGATGTTTTGAAATCCATAGATACAAAAACTAATCGTACAGATTATTCTCACTGGATGCCAGGATATTTTGATACCGGTGGCGGTATAGCGAATAAAATATTGGCCGAAGCAACAGACGTAAAAATTCTAGAAAGTTTTTTTGATACTTCGATTAAAACTGGTCTGGAAAAATATTCGACTCTAGATGCAAACAAAAATTTAGAAGATTTCCTTGCATCAAGTCTTGCTCGTGACATAGCCAAGAAACGTTACACACTTTCAAGTTCTGTGAAAAATTTTGGCGAATTAGTCGCCGCGACTTTTCTAGCATTCCAAGATGACAAACGAGAAAGTGGTGGAGAGATAATTTCAGAAAAAAAAGTAAATGATGCTCTGGAAAAAGGTTATGTTGATGAAAGAGGAAATTATATTTCACCTGAAAAAGTTGATCCTGCTACGCGAGAATTCATGGATAAGTCTGTAAACACCGCGGCACGAGATGGAATTAACGAATCCCTTTTAAATGTAAAAGATCTAGACGGAAATTTGTCAGATGCCGTGGGAATAAATCCTGTTGGAGATTTTTATCCAAATTCATTAGGAAGTACATTTTTTCCTGATCCAGAAAAGGGATTAGCAAATTTGCCGTTAGAATTTTCACCGTCCGTGGCTAGCATGGTCGGAGATAGACTAGGAGAAAACTATAGCCCAGCGGCAATGAAATCTTTACAAAAAAATATTTTTGAGAATCCTGAATTGTTTCAGAATTCTAGATTTTCCGGAGATTTTGAAAAAATGCCCAGCGTATCCAAAATGTTTGCGGATGCAGGAATTTCCAATTCGCCTTTTATAAAAAATGCGATTAACGGCGCTTTCGCTGAAAATAATTTTGATAGGGTCGGAGATAATATTTTTGGGAAATTAGGAAAAGGTGGTAATGAAGTATTAGGAAATTTAAGTCAACGATTAGGAATTCCATTTGATCAGGATGCCACGACTTTTTCCAATCTTTTACCTTTTCTAGGTAAACCTTTTGATGCAGCTGCACACAGATTGGGCTCTGCCGGCGTGCCTTTTTTACCAGGTAACGAAAATTTTGCCCGAGAACTATATGGCGCTCAAGCTTTAGCCGCAAAAGGTGGAGCACTGCCAACTGATTATCCTCCCGAAGTTTTAGCAGGGTTGATGGGTAACGAAGCAAATTTCCGAGAACCAGTGCAACAAAGACCAGAATTTTCACCTGAACAAATGGAGCAATACAAAAAATATCAGGAAGCGATGCACAGTGGACAATATGGTAAAAAAAGACCAAAACCATCACGAACGAGAAATGCCGCTAAACAGGCGCAAAATGCGGGCGAGGGCGCTAGACAAAAGAGTAAACAGACTCCATTATCTGGTGCAGTCGCAGGTAGTATGGTTGGATTCTTAACGGCTTCACCTGCAATATTGCAAGCCGGATTTGCGATAACAGGTATTCCACTTTATGATTTTGTATCCCATGCAATTTTTGGAGGAGGCAAAGCAGGGAAATGGGAAGAGCTTGTGAATAACTTAGGAATTTTATTAGGAACGAATGAATTTTCAAGGGAATTCGATGCTTCGGGGAATTTTGTATTAAACAATAGTAATATATTTTTTCGGTTAAGAAATAACACGGTAGGACGAATCCCGTTGATTGGAAGATTTTTACGATCATATTCTTTATCCGGCAGATATTCGCCCCTTGTCGCAGCATTAATGAGGAGAGGTATTCGTACAGGTGATTTATCATACATGAATGCTGCACAAAACGCCGATGCTTTTGGAAAATTTTTACGAATTATTGCTAACCCTACACGACTTCTTTCACGTCGAGCTCCGACGACAAATCAATGGTTGCTAAGATTTGCTTCTATAAGAGGCAATCTTGCGACATTAAATAATTCACTTCTTGGATTGGCAGCTCCTTTGAGAAAAGATACAGGAATGGTGGGTGCTTTTATGTTTGTTATGGATACAATTCCAAAATCTGCTTTAGGTATAGCTGGAATCGGAAAGAACATTTTAAAAGGATCTTTCAATTTATTACCTCCATCGATAAAGAATCGAGTAATGGCTTTTATTCCGACTTCATTCCTTAGCAATATAAGCAGTAAATGGAATATTTTAAAAAATGGTTATTTTTTCAGTATCGGTAAAATTGGTGGGTTCTTAAACTTTGCTTACGATCCGTCAAAATATATACAGGCAAGATTAAAAATATTAGCGTTCAATTTGACACGCAGACTGATCACATTTATGTCCGTGAGGTTTTTCAGATTGTTTAGGAAATTTATCAATACTATTTTCAGCGTTATTCGATCTGCCGTGGCAAAGAGTGTAGCATCTATGCTGGGTGTTCTAAGTCTCGGATGTGTGATTATCGGCGTGATAGTATTATTATCTTTAATCGCGGGATCGGCTATTATCTCGGCAAATAAAACCGCCTATTCGCCAAGCTATGATTCCACGGTTTTCGGTGGCGTGGCGGTGGTGGCGTCAAGTACGGGTGGAGCATGCGGACAAGGATATAAAGAATCAACAGTTACATTTAAAGGTAAATCCTATAATGCTCGAGTTTTAGATGTGCCATATTTTAATCAGGTTTTATTAGACAAAGGTGATGCCGCAACATTCGCTAGTGACACAGATAAACAAAGTCGTGTGGCCAACGATCGAATCAAAGGTGGTGGCAATATGTGTGGTGCTGCATCATCGACAATGGTATCAGGATTTTTCCAAGGAAATCAGCTTGTAAATAATAGTTCAACAGTTTTGCAAGACTATATGTATATGAATAAAAACCAAAAGATAGATCCTACGAAATATTGTAATTCATCTGACAGTACCGGAGCTCAAAAAGCCAATGGCGCATATTATATTACCAGTGGTCAAAACAACGGTGGACGATGTGGAGGTGTAGAGGAGGGATCTTCTTCAGGCGGAATGACTAATTATCTTGGATTAAATGGAGTTCAAGCTTCTGCCAGTAGTCTTTATCCATCGGTAAATAGTATTTATACCGCGGTGCAAGCCAGTATCGCAAAAGGTTATCCATTAATTCTTTCTTTTTATGCGCCGCTTGGTCATATCGATGTGGTCAAGGGATATATTTACGAAGGAAATGACGTAAAGGGTATTATCGTTAACGATCCATATGCCAATTTACAAACTAGAATTGATAGTAAGTCAAATTTGGATTATACGTCGACAGGAGTAAATGGAGGAAAAGATGCAATTTATGATTTGAATACTGCTGGTTTTGGACCATTATTTTATCTGCAAATATCTTCCGCTGTATGTACAGCATCACAGACAACAAGTACAGATGATGTATTAATAAATACCATTTGGAAACATCATCAAATTTCACAATTCACATCTCCATTTGCTGCACTCGCGGCGGCAATGAAGTCCGTAAATGTAGACCTAGGATCCGTGGCCGATCAACCAGGCGAGGAAGTAATCAAAATAGAGAATCGATTAATTTCAGACGCTCAGCTAGCTAAAAAAGTAAATACTACTGCACCAATATTAGATTCGAATAATAAAATATCTACTTGGGGAAATCCCAATAATGAATTCGTGGGAAATTTGAATGGAGTGGGAGTCACAGACGAGGGTGGAATATTCGCAAATAATGTTGCTAACGCTGGATATGGAACCAGTGCCTCATATTTAAATTCACTTGCTCAAAGCTATACATCCATATACGGAGTGAATTCTAAACTTTTATCAAGTAATACTGCATCAAATAAAGATGAAGCTTTTGCTGCGGTGAAAGTCGGTAAGCCCGTAATTGTCTGGGTTACAACAGATTTTCAAAATATATCTGGTACCAGATTAAATATTTTACAAACAAATAAATCTTCTGGAAAATACGTATGGAAAGATTCTGTTGGAAATAGTGTAAACTACATCCCAGGCTCTCATGCTGTAGTATTATACGGATACAACGACACAAAAGGTTCGGTCTATATTATGGATCCATTAAAAGGAGCAAAGGGAAATGGCACTGATACCGCAGGTGTAGCAGATGCCAAAACAGAAATTTCAACAACACGGTTTATGCAGATTTGGTCATTGTTTGATTATCAAGGATTAATTATCAGTAAATAAAAATGTCTCTTACAACTCAAATAAATAATTTAAAAAGAAAACAAGTCATCATGATTTATGCGGGAGTAGTAATCGTTATCGGCGCTATTATTCTTTATCTTGTGTTGCAGCCATCCGATACAGATAAAATTAAGAATACTACACCAGCGGCTATTACACAGAAAACTGTTTCTACCACGAGTTATTTTTCAAAGTTAAGTATTCCAAGCAATCTCACTGTTAAAGAAAACACGCAAGGAAACGGGACTGATTTTAAAACGTATTCTCAGACGTTAACTAATAGCTCTGGGACTTTTAATATCATTATTACTGCTATTCCGACAAACATAGATAAACGCCAAAATACAGGTTTAGAAACATTTTTAGTTCCTGATCAAAGTCTATGGCAAAGCATGGTCTTCTTAAAATCAATAGACGGAAATGATCTTTACAGAGAAAATTCTGATATTAAATATTATTATGCAAAACAAGAATCCGATCGCAATCAGCCGTCTACATTTCTCACTGCAAATAATCAAATTTCATTTCCGATCTACGTGAAAACAACAATCCCATCGCAACCTTTTATCTCTACGTTTAAAACCACAAAAAATCAGGAGGTCCAGATTATCGCCACTATTATTTTTGATGTAAGCCAAGATGATTTTAATAGCGACATTAAACAACTCGACGAAATCATAAAATCCCTTCAAATATGATCACACCACAACAAATCTACGAAACAAATAAAACAAAATACGATGCTTTGATCAAATATTTTCAACAAGAAAACGAAAAGATTAATTTATCGTCATTCAATGATACAGAAAATATTTTGAATAAGCATATTTTAGATAGTTTAGAAATATTCAGTTTTGAATATTGGGAAAGTTTGTTAAATGATAATAGCCAAGAGCTTACCGTCGCAGACATTGGCTCTGGAAGCGGTTTTCCCGGATTAGCGCTAGCTATCGCATTACCAAATGTTAATTTTATTTTAATCGATTCAATTGGGAAAAAATGTCGCGCGATCCAAACTATGTCGGCGAAATTAGCTTTGAAAAACGTAAAGGTAATCAATGATCGAGCAGAAAATTTGAAAGAAAAGTACGATATTGTGATCAGTCGTGGCGTAGCTGCTTTTCCAATAATTATTGATTGGTCTAGAAAACTAGTTCAGGATGAAGGAAAAATATTTTTATATAAAAGCAATAAAGAAAAAATCACTGAATATGATGATAAAATAAAATATAGAGTAGGTGATGACACGAGAGTTATTTATGAGTTTTAACAAAAGTGAAATATATTTTGATTTTTATAATCTGGATCTATCAAAAAACATTATCTTTTGATCATGGTATCGCGGGAAAATTGTTTAAAAGTCATCGTGTATGCATGTTTTATCCTAGTTGTAGTGAGTATACAAAGCAAGCAGTTAAAAAATACGGCTCTATGAAAGGTAGCTGGCTAGGAATAAAAAGAATAATAAAATGTGGTCCATGGTCATGGAAAAAACCTAAATGGGATCCAGTGAAATAGTTCTGTCTTAGAGAAGAATTACCTGTATCATTGCGAGGCGTGTTAACGACGTGGCAATCCCGTCGGATAAAAGAACTAGTAAAGTTTTCCGATGAGATTTCTCATGGATTACGTCCACTACGTGGGATTCGACATAACAGAAAAACTTACCTATACGCATAAACATAATACACTGCTTCGCCAAACTCCTGATTTGTACCCGTAGTACTAGTCACAAATTGAGTAGTAAAAACATATACAGGAAAAGCATATTCCGGTCTCGTCGGACTAATGTAGTACCCGGCTGCAACACCAATTACTTTTACGTCTTTTATCCCAGATAAAATTGCATTATCTATGGATTCCCCAGTTTTTTGTTTTCTTACCGCCACAAGAGTACCCTTTCCATTTTGTATATCATTATATGCATCGTTCACACTTTTTGTATCATATACATTTGGTTTTGTGACATCATAATTATATTTATCAAATTTTATTTCCACTACATCTGATGCTTTTGGAATTTGAGTATTTTTCGTGATCAAATACATAGAGCTATAGTCATAGCCTGCATAAAATTCTTTCACGATATGTGGATCAGCTTTTGTTGAGTCAGAGTCAATAAAGGAAGGAAGTGGAGTATTCCCTCTCGCCCTAGAATATCTCCCATAGTAGCTCATTACAAAATTAGTTGGTTGATTATTTGGACTCAAGTCCCACGTCGCTGTTTCATAATTATATTTGACATAAACTGATCGAAAATATGACAGTGGGTCATCTGTTTTGATATTTATATCTCTAAGCAAGTTAGTTAAATATTGCTGTGCCACATTTGGATCTCCGGGAGAAGCAGAAGCTGTATCTACTGTAGAAATATTATTTGTAAAATATTCAAAAGTTCTCATCTCAACGTTGTAAGTCAAACGTCGTTTATCATCTGCCCATGAAAAATTTATTGAGCCATCATTTGTTTCCTTCGCAGGATCGTTGAATTCTAGATCTTTTGCTAGTTGTAATCCGATTGTTCTAGACTCGTTTTGTAGAGTAGGAATCTGGATTTGATAAATATTGACTAATAAATTTTCATTAGCTGGATCTGAGCATCCATTGCGAAATGTGGCATCCAGAGAAGGAAGATTACCAGAAGGAGAAGTATCCACACCAAATTTAGTTGGTTTAAAAATATTTACTTTACCGCTCGGAACGATACTAGGTGGAGAAAATTCACCAAATCCACGCGAAGCTTTTTCACACGAAGTTTTAGTCACATTTCTCACTAACCCATCTGTGATTCTACCTATCAAACCTAACGAAATGAGTAATCCTATAAATACCCAAAATAAGACGAAAATACGTCTGATTAAAAAACCTGTACGGTAAAGTGACATTTATAAAACGTATTAATTATTTATTGCGCATAAAACTCCAATACTATATTCTACATTTTCAAAATTTTTATTTCAATGAATTGTATTGTCATTGCGAGGAGTTATAAAACTTTATATTCAGGAACTTAATTCCATTTATTCGCGAACCTCCGCGCGTTTCCGGATTGCGTCGTAGGATTAAGAAGAGCAAACAACTTACGCGCTGGAGTTTTGCATTCGGTCCCGTTAGGGATTATTTTTTGCTACCAAAAAGTAAAAGGGGAATACAACCAAATAAGACTAAATTTGCCTAGGCCATTGAGACAAGTACATTAAGCACAATAAGATAGAAATGAATTCTAGCCTACTTATGATCGTATGATTACGCTGGAATGACTCAAAGGGAAAGATTCCCGTCTTCCTCCTACATTACACTTCGGCGTACGCAGTCGTGGGAATGACAACGAATTAATTACTTAATAATTCCTAACAGTATAAAAATAATTATTGATACTCCTAAACACACTCGATAAATCATAAACGGATAAAATCCTTTTTTTGACAAAATGCCGAGCATTATCTTGATAGAATAAAGTCCAACAATAAAGGAAGTAATTAATCCCAAAAATGTCATAAAGATAATTCCCGCATCCAGTCCGCTAATACTTGATGCCAGCTTATACAAAGCGGCAATGAATATTACTGGCACACCCATCAGGAAAGAAAGCTCAATGCTGTCTGACATTTTCACATTTTGTGCTAAACCCGTTGCAATAGTAACGCCGGATCGTGACACACCGGGCACGATAGATAATCCTTGAAAAACTCCCATGATTACAAGTTGTTTTAATGATACTGTTTGCATATCAATTTTTGCAACTTTTATTTTTTTTGAAAAATTTTCGATAAGATAAAATATCACGCCAAACAAAATGGTAACTACAGCCACTAGCCAAATGGAATTTTGCCATTCATCGACCTGTTTGCGAAATATAAAACCGATAATTATTGTAGGAATTATGGAAATCAAAATCCATAATCCTAGTAATTCATTTCGGGAAGCTTTTTTTAGTGAAAATCCTTTCTTAGCTAATTTCAAAGTATCAAAAAAAATACTCTTAAACTTTGATCTATAAAAAAAGACCGCTGCCATAATCGATCCTATCTGTATGACAATTGTAAAAAAACTACTGGGACTTTTGATGTTTAATAATTTCTCTGCGATTATCAGATGTGCCGTGGATGATATCGGTAAAAACTCCGTCATACCTTCAATTATTCCGAGAAATATTGCCTGGAATGGATTCATAAAATTTTACAAGTAATGGAATATGATAACACGATGAGAATAATGTAGGAATGTAAGAATTTTAAAATTGTCATTTCGAATCGAACGTAGTCCGCGCAGCCTATGAGAAATCCCGTCGGATAAAAGAACTAGTAAGATTTTCCTATGGGATTGCCACATCAGGCGTATGCCTTCCTCGCAATGATAGTAGAAGTGTCTTTGTGGTGAACTTTCTCAACTGTGCACTGTAATCATGGGCGAAAGAGGAGTCGAACCTCCACCCTCTATACGAGGACAAGCCCCTCAAGCTTGCGCGTCTACCATTTCGCCATCCGCCCATAAACTAGGGATAATGATATCAAAAATAGCATCAAAATACATTAATTTATATTTTATCAACCTTATTTAGTAAGATATCAATTACTAAAATTCAATTTGATGATATAATTACGTTATGAAAATATTCCCAACAAAAAACATAGTTCAAAAGCTTAGCGAAGTAATGGATCCAGAATTAGGAATTCCAATAGTCGATTTAGGTCTGATTTACGGCATTCTTTTCGACACGGACACTAATACTCTGCATATAGAGATGACTTTGACCACACCCGCATGTCCTCTTCAGGATACTATCCGATACGAGATAGAAAATGCACTCGCTGATGAAGAAAATATAGATGAAGTAGATATAAATTTTGTCCATGATCCAGAATGGAGCATGGATATGGTTAGTGAAGAATCTAAGAGGAAAATGTATGGGCTTGATGCTTAATTTTCCAATATATCTTTTTACCTTTTTATAATTTAATATTATAAGAGCTGTTATTACTAAAAATCCAAATCCCATCTGCATTATTGCATTCACTCCTGTCTCCGCCAGTAATTCCGTCTTACCAATCCCCACATCCGATTGCACTCTCGGTAATAGTCGATAATACGCGACACCATCTTTATAACCATATTGTGACAATACCCCCGCCACTGAGGCATAGTACCCCACCCGGGTATATGGTTTTTTAATTTTTGTATTTGAATTAATACTTATCGTTATTATATTTTTCCCGTCTGACACAGTAAACGTACTTCCACTATTGTCATCTACTCGTCCTTTTACTTTAATCAGCGAACCTTCAAAATCTTCATCAATGTGGGAGATATTTACTAATTTTGGTTTTAACTTTGTTCCTACTTTTATTTTTAAAACCGAATCTGGCTTTATTATTTTTTCATTATGGATCTCGTCAATTTTACCCGTAATAGTGTAGATATCTCCATCTGTAATTGGATCGGTAAATAAATCCGTATCCATCTCCACTCGAATTCCCGCCGTATCATCCTGGATATAAAAAACGCCTTTACCAAGCTTATTAACATCAGCAGTGATGGAACCTTGAATGGTCACGGGATCGGTTGAATTCAATTTCTTTGCATCGGATATAGAAATTAGTTGTGTTTGAATTGATAAAACTTCACCCAAATTGTCAGCATTAGGTGTAGGAGAAGATAGAACCCAGTTATTCTGAAATTTACTCCATGATAAAGCCATTTTTGATGAGCTGAAATGATAGAAGTCTTGATTGGTACCATCAGGAGCATCGAGAAAAACATTATCACCGTCATTATTAAATATTCCTGGAGAAATTTGTATCACAAGATATTTGTGTGAAGAAATTATTACACCAGCTGGATTTTTAGAGGTAATTTTAATTTTCGATGAAGATGCTCGACTATCGTCGATTACCCAATTTGTCATATCGTGATCTAAAGAATCGGCATTGTATAATTCTACCCATTCGTCAACCAATTCCGGATGAGATGAATTGGAATCAACATTTGGATATATTTCGTTCAAAAATATTTTCCAGTCGGAATAATTAATTTTTATATCTTTTATATTTTCTGCATTTTTTGTAATTATTGAAGTGACTTCCCAGCCAGACGAAAAATAACTCCAGCTATGCGTAGAATCTATTGATGTATAAGTAAAAAGATCATGCTGCTGACCATCTGGTGAAATCAGATGTGCATCATCGCCCGTATTGTTTAATACCTGGCTAACGCATTCAACAACTAAATAGTCCTTAGCTTTAATAATATTATTTGTCGTACCAATTTTTTTACATATAGATTTTGTAGTCAAACTATCATCCAGAGTCCAATTTGTCAGATCATAATCTATCAAATCTGAATTATATAATTCGATCCATTCCTTATTACTTGTTGTAGGAGAAGAATAAATCTCATTCAACCTGACATGCCAAGTAGAATAATCTATCGGAATAGGTGTGGGCACGATTGTTAAAGTTGATATCGGTGTAATTGGAATAATTGTCGTCGGAATAATCGTAAGTGAAAAAGTAACATCTGGATTCGTGATATTCGGAGATAAAGATTCTTCCGTCAACGAAGGTTCAACGGCCTGCGCAAATACCGGATTAAGTAGAACTGAAATAAAAACCATGAATCCGCACAAAGACCGCCCTGATTTTTTTAATAATTCTCGCAAAACTTTAAATTAAATACGAGATTTTATTAGAAAAATTTACCGCGCGAAATGTATTGCAATACAAATTTCCAGAAAATCTGTTCTATTACTCATTAATCTGAGCTAGTTGTTGCCAAAGCTTCTTTTGTTCTTTTGTTAATTTTTTCGGTACAGAGAGCAGAATATTCACGATATGATCTCCATTTCCTTGACCACGAAATCTAGGCGATCCCATACCAGATATTTTCGCTACAGTCCCGTGAATTGTACCTGGATTTATTTTTAAATTTTGCTCACCATGAATAGTCGATACTTTGACATTCCCACCAAGAACTGCCAACTGGAGCGGAATATTTATTGTAGAGGTGACCTCATCACCATGTCGAGTGAATAAGGAGTGTGATGCTATGCGTAATTTAATATACAAATCACCGGCTTTTCCGGAATTTTCTCCATAATTTCCCTCACCAGCAAACTTGAGTGTAATACCATCAATACTACCTTTAGGAATAGAGATTTTTAGATTTTGTTTAATTTTTTCTAATCCATCTCCTCCACAAACTTTACATTTTTCTTTTAAAGTAAATCCTGTACCACTACAGATATGACAGCTGACCATCATAGTCATATTACCAAATGCCGTGCGTGAAATTCGTTGTTCATGACCCGTGCCATTACAATTTGTACATTTTTCTTTGCCTTTGCCACCTTCCCCATTACATTCATGACATCGTATTAGTCGATCATACTGAATGTTCATTTCTTTGCCAAAGGCCGCATCCATAAAATCCACTGTCAGTAAAACACTAATATCATCGCCACGTGAAGATCGGGAGTCCCGTGGTGACCCAAAGTCAGCATATTGATTACTTCCACCAAATCCACCAAAAAACGATCCTAAAAGGTCTGAAAGGTCTTCCATTCCTCCAAAATTTCCAAATTGTGAAGAATCGAATCCTCCCGCTCCCATGTTTTCACCTGCACTCCCAAATCGATCGTATTGAGCACGCTTTTGAGGATCAGAAAGCACTTGATAAGCCTGATTTATTTCTTTAAATTTTTCTCCCGCGTCGGATGCTTTGTTGCGATCGGGATGATACTGAGCAGCTAATTTTCTAAAAGCTTTTTTAATTTCATCATCTGAAGCACCTTTTTGTATACCTAATAATTCGTAATAGTCTTTTACCGCCATATTTTTTAGAGTTTGTAAAATCTTTTAAACTCCAGTATTTTAGCAGAGTAAAGTCATATTTGCCAAATTTTATAAACTCATAACCACTGAGGCACAGAGTTTTACCTCTAAGACACGAAGTTACAAAGTTGGGATATTCTCCTCTTTGCAAGAGGAAATGTCACGGAGTGACAGAGGAGTTTCCCCACTTCTTAATTGATTTTAGCTGTCCCCCTAAATACATCTATATATGTAAAGATTTCACACTGCCTTGTGTTTCTTTATAAAAGAGCTGTCTGCCCACAGCTCTTTTTTGCTTTATTGTTATACACTTTACCTGTGACAGCGTCCGATTGAACTTCAACGGAAATAAGATAAGGACGACAAGTTCAAACCTTTTTAATATTTCAATTTCATTGCCTCTTTCATTTTATCCGCGACTTCTCTAGCTATTTTACGAGCTTCGATGCTATTTTCTTTAGCGATTTCTAGTAATTCTTTTACTTTAGACTCTCCTTCTTTACGTTTTTCACGGATTGGGGTCAATGTCGTATTCATCGCATTAAAAAGTTTCTCCTTGACTTCCATATCACCAACGGTACCTTTTTGATATCGTTCTTTGAGATCCTTTACTTCGTCAATGTTACTGTTAAAAATATCATGATATGTAAAAATTGTGTTTCCTTCTATAGTTCCTGGATCTGTAGCATGAATCCTATTTGGATCTGTTTTAATAGAAAAAACTTTTTTCTTTAATTCTTCTTCAGAGTCACTAAGATTAATTCCATTTCCAAGACTCTTTCCCATTTTCGCATTTCCATCTGTACCTGGAAGATTTTTTGCAATTCCGACAAGAGCCTGTGGCTCGACAAGTGCATCAGTGTTGTATGTACGATTAAATTTGCGAATGATCTCTCGACTATCTTCAACTATAGGAACTTGGTCAGGACCAACTGGCACTATATCGGCTCTCACACAAGCAATATCCGCAATTTGATGAATTGGGTAAATATAAAAACCGAGTGGAGTAGAGTCACCATATTTTTTCTCTAAAATTTCAGTCTTTATTGTTGGATTGTGAGATATTTGCTGCACAGTAGCAAAATTTGCAAGATAAATAAATATTTCATGAATCTCAGGAATCTCGCTCTGGATAATAACTTTCGCTATATTAAAATCAATTCCCACAGCATAATAATCAGCCAACAATTCATAAACGCTATTTTGAACTTTATCTGGATTTTCAAAGTTATCCGTAAAAGCCTGCACATTTGCAACTAAAACATATTCATCATATTCGTGTTGGAGTTTCACACGATTCTGTAGTGAGCCAATAAGATGCCCGACATGCAGTTTTCCTGTAGGTCGATCGCCAGTTAATATTCGTTTTTTCATAAAAGTATTCTAATTAAAATAATTGTAGCAGATTAGAAATTTAGAGGCTGAAAATATACGTAGGCTTAAAGCCATATAAATGGCGAAAAAGAAGAAATTGTTGCAAGACGTGAGTTTTTCATGCAGAATTATATGATTTGCTATAAGATTAAGTCAACAAAAACTAATATATGTACGACAAAGCTATTGTAAAATTTATCCTATCGCTTATTTTTTTTGTATTGATTTACGCTATCTTACTCGCACTCTATGCTAAATTAGGAATAACTAAAGAACAATTACGAAATTTTTCCGAAGGATTGGGCTTTTTAGGTGTAGTATTTTTAATATTATTTATGGCGCTTTCCGTCATGAGTCCATTTCCAGATACTCCGACAGCTGTAACAGCAATTTTTATTTACGGTTCTGGGACAGGATTTTTCATAGTCATGCTTGGTTCACTACTAGGGGCTGTGTTAGATTTTATAATTGTGAGGAAACTTGGTCGGAAATACGTGAACAAACACGCACCATATGTGATGGAGAACGTGAATCGTTTAACTAGGAAATTCGGATTTGAAACGATGGTATTTCTCAGAATATTTCCGACTGTAACGATAGATATTGCATCTTATACAGCAGCGTTAACAAAAGTGAAATTAGAAATGTTTGTTGTAGCAACGATTCTTGGGCTGATACCAATATCTTTAACCTATGCTATAGTCGGAATAGGAATAGAATCGCAAGACTGGAAGCTTATTTTTGCGACGTTGTTAATGGGATTAATTTTATTACTATGTATATTTTTAATTTCCCGATATTATGGCAAGAAGCTGGGCATAAATAAATTAGAAGATGAAGAATAGCTTTATATAAATTGCCGTGATACAATCCGTCAATTTATTTTTTAATGTTAAAGAAAGTTATGGATGCAAAGAACAATGATTATACGAACGCATTTTTCATAATTTTGAATTTACTAACTGCATCAATCACTTTTTTTTTAGCATTAACACCATTTTTCGGAAATCTAAATCCATTTGCACCAATATTTGTAGATCAGCATGTAGTTAACCTAGCATCAATAGTCTCGGTTATTATTTTAATTGTCGCAACTTGGTTTAGTTCCACAGGATTTAATTCATTCACATTCTTTGGAAAGAGGGATGTACTAAGATTAACAAGCTTTCGATTTTGGGCAATATTAATGGAAATATTTATTGTCTCAATATTTTACGCGTCAAAAGTGTTGTATGATATTAATGGGATAATATATTCCATTACTGCGATTACACAATTCGTAACCTTTTGCTTATTCTTTTTATTTTTATCTATAATTATTGGTATTTCTTTATTTGAACTAAAACAAAGTCTTGAAAATAGTAAGATAAATACTAACTATTTATCCATGGTTAAAAATTTATTAATTGAATCAAACATAATAGAATCTGAGTTACGTGTAATTATTCGGTCTGTGACAGATTATCTTTCACAGCCAGGTGAATCTGGTGATTTTCAAAACGCCTCTCTCATCAGTTTACAAATTAATGAAGAATATTATATCGGGATATTTCATAAAGGATACCGAAAATTGCTACGTTATTATAAACGACCTGAAGTAACAACAAATATTGAAACAACGAGAACCTCTACAGAAATAAAAACCATAGAAAAACGGTAAAACGCACAAAATAGCAGCTGAAGGCACTATTTGCATAATGCCTTGCGGCCTCTGCTATTTCGTACAGAAAGATTATAACAGAAAATTAATCAATCTCCTCCGCCTTTTCTCCGTTTTCTACTATATCTCCATCCTTAAACAAGATCTCCTTCGCGATTGATTTGAACAATTTATTCTCGCGAAATATTTTTTCTAGAAACATGCTGAAGTGTTTCATCTCTTCCTTTTGAGCATTGCGCAAAATAGGTAAAAATTCAGCATCTTTTTCGACATGCATACGCTGACCATACCAGTCGATAGCCTCCAATTCTTCTTGACAGGAAAGGAGCAAACGCGTCATCCGACGTAATTCTGGTGATAATTCCTCTACAGGTTCGTGATATTGATTAGTTGCCATGGTGATTTTGTTAATAAATAACGTTTGTGAAAACTATTTATTATAACATCTATGAGAGAACGTATTTGAGATTGAAAGAATAATTTAATTTATGAGAGATCGCTGTTTTATCACTCACAATGATAGAAAATTTTTAAATGATTCTGGTGGGCCGTGCAGGACTCGAACTTGCGACATCTTCGGTGTAAACGAAGCGCTCTACCAACTGAGCTAACAGCCCCCACTAGAAACTCACGTATTATACTGTGAGAACTAGCGGAGTGTAAAGTTTATACAGAATATTAACCTACTTTCTTTAAAACTAATGTACCGGCGATAATATCGTGCAGTGCCTGTTTTTTCTCTGTAAATCCCGCCATGATATAACCAATACAAAGTATTAAGCTCGATAGAAGCTTAGCAAAATTTCTACCAACTGCTTTGCCCAGAGTCACTCTCTGTCCATTCATGTCAGTAACTATAATTCCAAACACTTTTTTACCAACGCTACCTTGCCACGAAGACGATTCTAAAAGTGCGTTGTACATCACGATAGCAACAACGACGAAAACATAATAACCGAAAACTGATGCTCCAAAAGCAGCAAAGGTTCCCGCTCTTAATGTATCTGTTTCCGAAGCCGTAGGCAACGTGGTTTGGATCAAACTACCCAAGACCAGCGAAGATAGAATTGAACTAATAATATTAATAATAATGCCATCAATAAAATACGCTGCGAATCGGTACCAAAAACCAGCATAAGTATACGTAGCTGCACCTGGATACATAGCTTGCGCAGCATTTAAATCCATTGGTTGTTGAACTTGTAGCGGAGTAACGATTTGAACAGGCTGAACGGGAGTAGCGACTTCTTGTGGTTGAATCTGATTATTATCTTCTGGCATTATCTTTAAAATTAAATATTTCACAAATAATACACTATTTGTAAGGTAAATTAAATAATTAGCATGCTATCTCCATAGGATAAAAATTTGTAATCATGCACTAATGCAAAATCATACGCTTTATGTAAATTTTCCACACCGGCAAAAGCATTGGCTAGAAGCAGAACCGTAGATCTTGGTGCGTGGAAATTAGTAATCAAAGCATCAACAATTTTAAATTCATATCCTGGATAAATAAAAATATTCGCATCACCTGTGATAGAACCCTCTTTTTGGAAAGAGGGGTAGGGGTGATTTTCCTGATTTCCACCTGGGAAGGGGATCGCTTCATTCAGTTCCTCCGTTGTCAAAAATATTTTGTCACTAGCATACTCTAAAGTTCTAGTAACCGTAGTCCCTAACGCAAAAACTTTATTTCCAGATTTTTTAGCATTAATAATTATTTTAACCGTTGGTTCAGGAATAATGAAATATTCACTGTGCATATCATGTTTTTCCACATCATCTTCTCGCACGGGGAGAAAAGTACCAAGACCGACGTGAAGAGTGAGATAAACTATTTGAACTCCTTTTTGTAAAAGTTTATCTTTTAAATCTTCTGTAAAATTCAACGATGCTGTTGGCGCCGCAACAGAGCCTTTGTTTTTTGCAAATACAGTCTGATATCTTTCGACATCCTTGTCATCAGATTCACGATTCAGATAGGGCGGAATCGGCACCGACCCCACTTCATCCGCAATATCCTGAAGATCTACATCAGACTCAACTTCGGCTATCCCATTTCCCAATATTTTTACAATTTTCAACTTAATAGACATGTCATTCCCGCGAAGGCGAGAATCCATTTCTACCTTATTTGCTTGGTTTTTTATTTCTAACTCATCTCCGACTTTTAAATGACCTTTGTACAAAACACGATTGAATTTTTCCTCGCCATGTTTTTCTAAAATAATTAATTCAACTTTACCTCCAGTAGATTTGATAGCTTCCAGACGAGCTTTTATGACCTTGGTATCGTTAAGAACTAGGACATCGCCGAATTGAAAGTAATCCACCAGATCCGAGTATTTTCTACTTTCAAGATCTCCATTATCTTTACTTACAACAAGAAGCTTGGCATTGCCACGTACTTCTGGCGGTCGAACTGCTATTTTTTCATCGGGTAGATTGTAATCAAAATCTGAGATTTTCATAAGTATATTAATTTAGTATGATTTTATCAGAATATTTAGTATACGGTGGTCTTCACTAACATTTTTATGCTAAGATCCTCGAAATATATTCTAGATGAATATGAGTAAAAGTAAGGAAGGTCAGAAATTACAGGTTCAAATACGTTTTGCCACTTTAGCTTTTTATGCTGCGTGTTTATCATTTCTCATATCATGTGGCGATAATCAAAATCAATATTTAGCTCAACCACTCGCTGCCTCAGAAACAGTTAATCCTGAATTAACATCAACTCCCTATGTCCTAAAAGCTAATTTCACTTCAACTCCCAGATCTAAGAAATTAACTCCAACCAAAATTCCTTCCACACCAACTCCATCACCAGTCCCACTGAATAATGGAAAAGTCGTAGAAGTAAAAGCTGAAAATTTGTCAGTTAAGGAAACAGCAGCTGTTTTAGAAAAAAACATAACACCATCCGTGAAACCGACTCAAGTAGAAAGACCAAATCGATTTGGCGAACATCTAATTTTTGATAAACTTGGATTAGAAATGCTGCGAGATTCTATAAATTCAAATAACTTCTATCCTCAACCTCCATCTTTAGGTAAAAATGATCCAAAAAGTTGTGAGCAAAGTCCAACGGTAAAATTAAAATTGGGACAAGAAATTCTAATCCTAGACCCAATAGCAGAAATTACAAACTCAGTGTCTTTCTATGAATATCTAGGCAAAATTTCTGAAATCCAAGATGATCTGATCGTCGTGACAGTGACTTACAATAACAAACAAATGATTATAGTTTTTGACAAAATGGTTTCGGGAAGTAATGTTTTATATAAATTATCAAAAATACATACTGATTCAAACCATTCGTTTACGGATCCCACATTTTATGAGCAAGATATATTTATTCAAGGAATAGAAAAATCAACTTCTGCAACAGAACTTTACAGAATGTTCTGTGAAAATATCAGTAATTTCAAAGAAACCAAGGTAAATGCCAGCAGTGGTGGGCGAGGTCTCGCGACAGCGATCTAATCATTTGCCAAGCCTTCACTCATTTTGTATATTATAGAGGTAATTAACTGTCTCAACTGTCCATGAAAATCAAGTTCTCTCAGAGATATCTGCAATCTCTATACTTTCGGATCATTGCATCCGCATTTATTTTGGTTACTGTCTATCAAATTTTCTTTTGGATATTGGATTTTTTTAATCTACAGAATAAATATCAAGCAAATATTTTCACCGTAATAATCACAATTTTCGGATTTTACTTTTCTATAATTCCTATTAAAATATTATCAACTATTTTTCCATCTTGGTATTCCTTTACAGGCACAACAAAATACCCGATATCAAATAATTTTTGGGTGTTTTTGGTCGAGCAATTTTTGATAGTAATTTTTTTATCAATCACACTTTTTTCCATCTACATTTTAATAATGTGGGCAAAAAGATTATTAAAAAAAATCATGGGTAATGAACCTCATGTGAAATGGTCGAAAAGATCAATACTTTTGGGTATATTATCTTTTGTTTATTACCTCATGATCTTGTTAATTGCTACTTTTTATATAAATTTTTAATTTGTAAAACATGACACAAGGATTTTTTTCTCCAGCATCTGTAGCAGTAATCGGTGCATCAACAGATACAAAAAAGCTTGGATATGTGATTGTAAAAAATCTTGTAGATAGTAAATACACAGGTCGAATATATCCAGTAAACAATAAGGCTACAGATGATACGGTTATTCTGAATAATAAAGTTTATCAAGATATTCATGCCATTCATGAAGTCGCTGAGTTAATAATTATTTCTATTCCACCAGAACATGTTTTTGATGAATTGATGAAATGCTATTCCACTGGATCAAGGAATTTTGTAATTATTACAGCAGGTTTTAAAGAGATTGGTGATACGCAGAACGAATCTCTAATAAATAAATTTCTCGAGATGCATCCTGATGCAAATGTCCTTGGTCCAAATTGTCTTGGATTTATCGATACGAATTCACCAATAAATGCATCATTTGCCGCATCATTTCCTGCAAAAGGTCAACTCGGTTTTTTCTCTCAATCTGGAGCGCTGTGTACAGCAATATTGGATTGGAGTGAAAAAATAGGAATGGGATTTTCTCAATTCGTATCATTAGGAAATAAAAATCAGATTAGCGAAAATACGTTTCTTGATATTCACATCAGCCAGAATGCTACGAATCCTTTATTTTTTTATCTAGAATCATTTAAAGATGGAAATATTTTTGTCAAAAAAGCGCAAAATATACAATCTCCAATTGTTGTTTTGCATCCTGGTAGATATACCGAAACGACGACAGCCATGCAATCTCACACTGGTGCCATCGCTAGTAACGATCGAGTCGTGAGTGAGGCACTGGAAGAGGCAGGAATTATTCGTGCATACGGATTAGAAGATCTGATGGATCTGATGATGATTTTCAACTTCTACCCAAATTTTTCTAATGTAAAAAATGTCGCGATAGTCAGCAATGCTGGTGGTCCTGGAATAATTACAACCGATTGTATAAAAGATTATGGACTAAATCTTGCTCACCTTAGTGATGACACTCAAAAACGACTCGCCGAAAAATTACCTCGCACTGCGAATATTCACAACCCTGTAGATGTGGTCGGTGATGCCATGGCGGACAGATACGGCTTTGCCCTCGATATCGTGCTTGCCGACCCTGGAGTAGATGCTGTGATCGTATTGCTAACTCCGCAAGCCATGACTCAGATAGATTTGACAGCAGAATATGTACAAAGATTAGCAAAGCAACATGGAAAAGTTGTAGTTGCGTCATTTATGGGTGGAAAAAAAGTAGACCAATATGAGGGTTATTTGTTTTCTTATGGTATCCCTTATTTTGATTATCCAGAAAGAGCAGTCTGGGCTCTATCAAAATTGAATTTAAAAAATAAAATTAATTCGATTAGTGATTCTAATATAAATGAAGAAATAAATTCGGATCTTGTACATTGTTTAAATTTGAAATTACCCAAAGAAGTTTATTCTGAGAATGGAGATTTTGATATCGTAAAAAACTTCCTACCTGGTGAAAAAATAGTAATGAAATTAATCTCAGATCAAATGTGGCACAAAACTGAATCTGGTGGAGTGAAATTAAGTTTAGTTAGTGAGGATGAAAGGAAAAGTGCTTTTGAAGAATTGACTAGAATTGGTGAAGAACAAAAAACACAAAATCCAGATTTTACTTATAAAATTCAAGGTCAACAAATGTTGCACATGGACAATGAACTTTTCCTAGGAGCTACTCGAGATGCAAATTTCGGCAATGTTGTCGCTTTCGGAATAGGTGGAATCTATGCGAATATTTTGAACGAGAATATGATTTTCTTAGATTATACTGATGCTAATTATATTCTTGATAAAATAAAATCTAGCAAAGTCGGTGAAATTTTATCTGGTGCGCGTGGCCAAAAATCTTTTGATTTAAATAAAATCGTCACTGTAATTCAAAAAATGCATGAATATCTAAGACAAAATCCCGACGTAAGCGAAATTGATATAAATCCACTTGGTACATACTCCGATGAGCTGTACGCCATCGACGTAAAAGTAAAGAGGTAACCCTCTTTTTAGAAAAAGGGGCAGGGGTGATTTTCTCCTGTTTTTACTTCTGTTGTCATTTCTTTCCTGTCATTCCTGCGGAGGCAGGAATCCATTTCTGTCTCAAATTACTAATTCAATATTCATAATTTTAAATTAGTAATTATCTCTTCCAACTTGTCAATGTGGACTTTCCGTAGTTTTAATTATAGAAACTGGGAAAACAAACACTGAAAGGAACAAAATAGTTCTTCATCGTAAACCGTTTAATATTGTTAATAAATCAGGAGAATTTAAATTCTCTTTTCCTGAAGAAGAGAAAGATCAATCACCATTAAAATTAGAAATATTTTCTAATTTTTTATTAAGTCCAAAATGAGAAACACATTCTCCCTTTAGTGAACATGATCGGTATATTCATCCATGGTATTATCCCATGCAAATGCCTCAAAATTTATATCCAGAGAAAATACAAGCAACTATATTCAACATGACAGATATTAACTACTTTATTAATCTTTCCCGAATAAATTTGATGAGAAAAGTTAAAGAATCCGAAGGTAAAAAACCATTGATATATTACTTAACAGATAGTTTAGGATTACCCATTATTAGTAAAAATCTTCCACCTGAAAATACAACATACAATTATCTATTGTCTTTAACAATGTTTACTTACTGACACATTCCCGATCCACCTTATAAATCTTCACCTTTGAAGCCTTACTCACAGCATCAAAATTCTCAAACACAGCTCTAAAACAAGATTGACCATCAAGAGTCGACACAACATCCTGACTTATTTTTGTTCGCGTCGTGTCATCAACCCAAATATACGTAACCTTATATTTCTGAATGAGCTCACGCCAACCAGGTATTTTGACTTCACGAGTACAATCTTGGATGCCTTTGGCTAGCTGAGAAGGATTGCATTCAGATGTAGTTCCTCCGACGTTCATCTGACAACCGATCGGGCTAATATTTTTTAGAACATTTTTGTCATAGCTAAAATTTTCTCCAAGTGAAGCTAAATCACACGCGATAGTTTCTTTTGCTTCATCCTTTAGCTTGAACATATTCGCGATATCTCGGACACGCTTTCGCAATATCTCATCATTGACGCGTGGATCTGGCGTCTCTCTCCACTGAGCCTCATGCCCCCACCAGCCCAGAACGGAAGGTGTGAGAGTGTAAAGTGAACCAACTGATTCATGTTTATATGCATCGCCATTGACCTCGAGAAGGATATCATTATTATTTTTAATAGATTTTAAATATTCTGCGGCTTCAATAACCTCAGGATATTTAATTTTAGTCTGCTCATATACATCGAGTGATAAAGTTTTAATTACAATGTCAGAATAATTTCCGTTATTTAATTTTTGATTAAGAATATTATTGTTAAAAGCTACAAATAAAATACTAAATTGTGTCAATATCAAAATAATTGCAAAGATAGCAATGGGAATACGAGTCGTAAGAAGATTCCTATAAAGATAAAGTCGATAGTAAAGAAATAGTTTTACTGCTACAACGATGAGAAATAAGTATACAAGTATCAAAATTATTACAACTGAAATTTTATCTGAAATAAGAAATTTATTTCCAAAAAATGGAAACCATTGGGATAATGTATACGGTACATACAAGAATATACCAATGACAGAAAGGAGTATTAGTGAGCGTAATAGTAAAAAACATATGTGAAGTATAAAATCCTTGGCTTTAGAAAATTTTTGTTCAGAATTATGTATAAATAAAGTATACATTACCCAAGCAGCGCCTAATCCAAAATACATAAAGCCTATGTAATTAATTTTAAAAATACTATTCGCGCGATGATGCTCATAAACTGCTCGATCAAAAAAATCCGCTACATAAAAGAACTCTGTAAAAATAGAAAGAAAAATACCAGAAAATAAAGTGCACATTACAAAATATTCAATGTCTGTAATCTGTTTCTTGAATACTTTTTTAAACAAAATAGCTAATCCTACTATAGCTATAACAAGATACACGCCATACACTTCGAAAAACTGCAGAGCAGGCGATAAATCAAAATTTTTCTGAACATATGAAATAATCAAAGAAAAAACAGACGATACAGCAATCATTATCGTAGAAAATAGCAATACAAAATTGACAAAAATGATTTTCGATATTTTCTTTTCTGCCAGATACTTTACGACATAGTACAATATTGTCAAATACATACAAGTAAAAATCACGTCATCTACACCAAAATTGTCAAATGTAAATTTAATAAAATTGACAGCATTTATTAAAACAAGAATCGCTACAAGGAAAGGAGCACTGACAATACCAATGTAGTAAATCATATCTCGATTCCTTTTTGATTTAGCTCTTTTATAAAAAAAATAAATTATTATTAAAAACAATCCTACAATCAAAACCCAGACATCAATTGAAGTTTGTACGAAATAATGAGTAAGCCCATTTGTATCTGTATTTTTCTGGATTAAACCAAATGGATTAAAATTCTGTTTGAAAAATACAATATAATCTTGAGCATTGTTGATTACATTCAATTTCACACCTTTCACGGGTAGTGATACAGATTTGATAAATGGAGTCTGCGAAATAAACGCTAAGATAATAACTAAAATATCCGCAATTGCTACAAAAAAATTCAGAGAAAAATATCTTTTTAATGAAAATTTTGAGCCTGAATACGCAATATCAATACTACGAAATAAAAATATGATATCTTTTATCATCAAAAATATAGATACGGTGATCAATTCCCATGAATTTGCCACAATGCCACCTGAAAAAATAAGAATAGTAAATAATTTTAGAACAATAAAGTGCCTGAAAAAATGATTTTTTATTACAAATTTCAATAATCTGCGTAAGGCTTTTTTCTTATATTGTTTGATGTGAGCTTTTAATAATGAGAGATTTTGAGATAAAGATATCGGTGAGACAGAAGCAAAATCGATAAAGATAAATGACAAAATCGTAACAGTGAAAATAATATCTAAAAAGTGAGGATGCAAATCTCCGATGATGATGCTATAAAATGGAAATTCGTTTATTGTTGAATCTATTACGCGTGAAACATCTGGATACCAAAGCGTATTTCTCCCCGGTTCTATCATGAAATTGTAAAAAGCTGAAACGACTTCGTAGCAACGCGAAAACAGGAAATGGACAATAATCGCAACAAGACACAAGCCTAAAAAAATTCGAACATTTTTTGATCTGACTCTAAATATTGAAATAATAATTGTTAATAAAAGAACAAGATAAACAATTATTAATCCGAATTGGAATCGTTGAAAGTCAGTGGCAGAAGTCAAGAACTGATTTGAAATTTTATAAATAAATGTAAAATTAGAAAAGAATAAAGGAAAAGCAACAGCAAGAACTCCTACAATGTATGATTTTTTAATGCTCATGCCCAAGGAAAAGAATGCTGCAGATGATAATGAATAGATGAATCCCATAGCCAATAAATATCCCATATATGGATCCGTTCCTGTCAGTTTATTTATTAGGGCAAAGAAAAAATGCCCAAAATAGTAATAATTATCCGTCAAAGGCGTGAACCAAATATCTAGTGGCGGTAGAGAAGTTGTATTTGTGAGCTCACTGAGAAGTTTAAAGTCCATTATTCTCTCCGTGACATTATCTATAGCGGGGTGAAAAGAAGAAATGAATAATCCGATCGCAAGCATAACAAAAAACACCAATTCTACTGAAGCTATTTTTTTCCAAGTGATTTTTGGAGTTTCTATTTTAAAATAGACTTTAACCGCTAGGCATAAAATCAAAACCCCTACAAATGTAATCAGCGTCGTTACATTATCGATATGCAGTTTAAAAACAAAACCTACCATCCATAAAATTAATGCCACAAGAACCATTACAATTATTTTGGATATTGCATATCCACGATCGTATAGTTTCGCAAAAAAATTATGAAATGCCAGCCAAAAAATCGTTCCAGAAACAAAAAAAAGTAAGTACCAAAGTATTAAATGTGAAACTACATTAAAATTCATAACATAAAAATTACGTCATCATTCTATCAAATAAATCGTACAACGGGAATTATTGAAATTACTTTTTGCTAGCCTGCCTTTTAAATAAATTTTCATATTTCTGGCGCACAACAGATTTAAACTGATTGAATTTTTTTGATGATTTATCATGCGATCTTCGTAATTGCTCTTCCAAGATATCTATTGCTTTGTCGATAGCAAAATACAAATCAGCATCTCGATGTTTACAGTCATGGTGATTGTCTTTTCCATGTTTGTGCATTCTCAGATTAATAATGATTTCATACTCGTCATTACCAGTTTTTTTATTTGGTGTGAGATCTTTTACTTTAAAATCAGCGAGGTAGTTGTCATCAAAAAATTTAGTAACTTTACTGAAACTTTTGGAAATATGATCGACGATAGCATCCGTTCTTTCTAGACCCTCAAACGTAATATTAATATTTGACATATGATTTATTTAAAAAATATGTACATCATGATATCACTTTTGAAATAAGAATTATATTTTTTCATTTATTTTTGCAAAAATCTTTATATCATTTCGAATCGGACGTAGTCCGCGCAACCAATGAGAAATCCCGTCGGAAACCTGACTAGTTTTTTTATCCTACGAGATTGCCACGTCACTATTGTTCATCGCAATGACAAGTCAGTACCGTAAATCTATTTTTATCAAACTCATCTTGAATAATTTCTGTTTTAAACTGTGTAAACCCTACAAAAGAATTTTCATTATGCGAATCATCTATTTCTAGAATAACAACTCCGTTTTCTGCTAACGAATTGAATTTTGTGATTTGTACCAGTAATTTTTTTATCAGATAAAAGCCATCGTCTCCACCATCAAGTGCTAGCAAAGGCTCATATTCTTTTACCGATTGATCTAGTTCATTAATTCTTGATGTCGGAATGTAAGGAAGGTTGGCAATGATTAAATCGTATTTTTTCGCTTTAAATTTATTAAGAAGATTAGACTTTACAATTTTTATTTGAGATTTATTATCAATGAGAATGTTAACAACTTGTGAGAAATCTAATAATAATTTATTCCACAACGTGAATGGCTTTAATTTCAAATTTATAAGCTCTGAATCAAGATTTTTGATGAGAACGGTTAAAGCTTTAATTGAAATATCCGATAACGTAAGTGAAAACTTCTTTTTTGCTGTTAATAATTCTCGCATAATAGTTAGCCCGATAGCTCCGCTGCCAGCACCTATTTCTATTATATTTATATTTTGTAATTTTTTTTCTTGAATTATTTTTAAAACAATTTTTACTAGTTGCTCTGTTTCGATACGTGGGATTAAAACATTTTCATTAACATAAAAATCGTGTTCAAAAAATTCCGCAGAATTAGCAATATACTCGACCGGCATTTCACCATATTGAGAAATATCAATATTTTGTAAATTATGTTTCTTGAGAAAATTATATTCACTAGGCGTTAACTTTCTCATAAATCCTGTATCCCTATCATAGTGAGCACTTGATCATCAATGTATGTTTGATTAAGCGGAAGTAGCCTTGCATTTTCCATCAGCGTTGGCTGAAGCTGAACTAATTTATTAAAAATATGGGTTGGACTTCGGGCAATCGAACCATCGCGGTACGGATATTCATCCACTAAACCAAGTGTATGCATAAATTCATGATATGCCACAGCCGAAGTAGAGAAGTCATTACGAAAATTCAATCCTACAATACCAAAATAATTTCCATTGCTAAATACTGGAGAAATCGATGCAAATCCAGATTCATATTGCCTACTATTAGCTACATTTTCTCCATTTTTCCCAACTTCAAGATAAACTAATGTGGTGACTTGATCATATTTTTCTATATTAGAAAAAAATGCAGTAGTCGTATTTGTTTGTTTATAAACTATTGAATTGATTGTTTCTATCGGGAGATCATATGCCAGGACATCAGCATTTTTTTGGTAAATTCCTTTTGCAACATTTGATAAAACATCTCGCGATATTGCTTTTGTACTGACTACCTCTGGATAAATTCTAAAGTCTATATTTGATTTATTGTTAAAAATTCTATGCTGAGCAATCTGTATATTTTGTAAATTCGCAGTAATTTTAGCTTGCCAATCAGGAACAGGATCAGCACCGTTTGGCACGATATATATTGCTTGAATTAATACGTTGGAGATTGTATTTTCCGGATCCTGATAACGAATAATATTTTTGAATGAAGATGTTTTGGTATTAAATTTCACAGTAGCCATTTTATCTGAACCTATGATACAAACTAAGGCTTTCCCGGTGTAAAAATTTGAGTCTATTTGATTTTCATCCCATGCGATTTGCTGAATTCCTAGATTTGCAAGATGTGATATGACATCTTTTGCAACGAGAGTATTTTTTGAGAAAAACGATAACCGATCATATGCCGAAACATCTTTACTTAGAATTAATTCATTTTTATAGCTTTCAGGTGTTTTGCATTTTTGATCTTCTAGAGCGGAATATTTTGTTTCAGATGCAACTGATGTGAATTGAGTAAACGATAATTTTCCAGATACAACAAAAGAAAACAGAATAAAACATGATAATAAAATCACTAATAAAGCTAAATTTACATATAAGATTTTATTTTGCATTTTTATTTAACAATGTCTCTCGACGACGATAATTTCCTACAGTGTGATACCAGTTTGCCTTTACCCATTCATCCGATTGCAAAAAAAGTTCTTCTTGTCCGACTTCTTTCATTTCCTTGCGTATCACACCACCACGATGAGCATGTTGATATTCTTTTTGCAGAGTTGAGCCGTGACCTGTTTTAATATGAATTAATTCATGCAAAATAACTTCTTGAAGGACAAATTCCGGTACACGAAAATCACAAAGAAAACGTGAAATTGTAATTCTTGATATTCCAGAAACTAGTTTCACAGAGCCCAGAACTCGACGGGCTTTCCTACCAATTTTTATTGTTATTTGGATTTCTTCTGGCAGTTGTAATATTTGTCGGAATTCTCCAAGAATTCGTTCTAGATCTAAGTTAATTCTAGACGCTTCATTAAAATGCAATTGCAAAAATTTTGTTTTAACTTGATGATTTTTTTTATTTTTTAAAACGTGTTGAGATTTAGTTTTTCTTAATGGAACAAAAATAGCACTAGATTTTTGATGGTAAAAATCTTGCAAAAAATTTATAAAGTTCATTTTAAAGAGTTTTCTAGAAAAATTAGGAGCGAAAGAAAATTTATTTTTTTGATTGAATGTATTTTTGGTACTCGCGAACGATGATTTCTGCGGCTTCATTTATTTCTTTTTCAGTGTTATTTTTTCCTATACTAAATCTTATCACACTCTTTATTTCATCATCATTCAAACCCAAAAATTTTAAATTTGCTGTTGGTTGGATAGATCCGGAGTTGCAAGCAGAGCCTGCAGAGGCCATAATTCCTGCTAAATCGAGGCGAACTAAAAATTCTGTAGATTTGATCTGAGGAAATAATATTGAATTTATCGAAGGTATTTTAGTATTTTCAGATAAAATTCGAATGGAAGGAATCTCAAATTTAATTTTATCACAAAGTATTGTTGACAATTTTGAGATATGTTGAAATCTACCTACACGTTCTTGTTTTAATAATTCTACAGCCTTACCAAAACCTACTATTGCAGGCGTATTTTGCGTGCCAGCACGTATATTATATTCTTGTTCACCACCATCTGTTTGACGAGAAATTTTTGATCCAGATTTTAAATACAAAATACCCACGCCAATCGGTCCATAGATCTTATGAGAAGCCATCGTAAGCATATCGACCCCAAGTGTTTTAACGTTTAGATCGAACAGCTTGGCGGACTGCATAGCATCAGTGTGGAAGTATGCACCAAATTCTTTAGCAATCAACGATATTTTTGGAATATCTTGTATCACACCAATTTCAGAATTTACGTGTTGAATAGTCACAATAATCTGCGAAGAAGGATTTTCTATTTTTATAGATTCCAAAGTAGAAGATAAAATATTCAAATTTACAACACCATTTTGATCTACTGAAATTATTTTATTCTTATATCCCCATGCACTGAGATGTGAAATAGTTTTTATTACTGCACTGTGTTCAAGAGGACTAGTGACGAAATAAACATTTTCTGGATGAAAATCACCGTTTATAGTGGCTAAATATTCCGCAGTACCTTTTAAAGCTAATGAAATCGATTCACTACCTGTTGAAGTGAATATTATTTCTTGAGGAGTACAACCAAGGTAATTTGCTATCGAATAACGAGATTCATCAATCGCATACCGACTTTTCATACCAAAACTATGGGTTGATGATGGATTACCGTAATTTGAGGTAAAGTAAGGCAAAATCTGATCAAGAATTCTTGAATCCATCTGAGTTGTCGCGCTATCGTCCAAATAGATTATATTTTTCAAAGAAAATAATTAAAGAATATGCTATGATTATCGCATATTTTCACACGTTATGGCATCAAAACCTTTACTATCAATCGGAATTCCTACATACAATGAAAAAGAAAATATCTATAATCTGATCTATGAAATTGGAAGATCGCTAGAGTCTAGTAATATAAATGTTCACATCAATATCATTGACGACAGTTCACCGGATGGTACGGCTGATTATATTCGTCGTAGTACGAAGATATTACAAGAACAATATCCTTTTATGAAAATAAATCTTTTTGTCCGTGAAGGCAAATTAGGTTTAGCCAGTGCACATGTTTATGGATTCAAGCAAGCTTTTAGTCAAGATGCAGATTACATTATGGAGATGGATGCAGATTTTTCGCATCAGCCAAAGTATATTCCGATATTTCTAGATGCTATTAAAGATTATGATCTTGTCATAGGATCCCGGTATGTTCGTGGTGGTGGAACTACAAAGTGGAATTTTTTTAGAAAATTCCTTAGCGTAGGAGGGAGTTTGTATGCGCGGACAATTTTGGGAATGAAAATACAAGACATGACGGCTGGCTTTAAAATGTATCGTGGTTATATTTTGCAAAGTATTGATCTGGATCAAATAAAATCAACTGGATATTCTTTTCAAATCGAGCTGAAATATCGAATATTCAAACGTGGTTTTAAAATAAAAGAAGTCCCAATCATTTTTCCTGATCGTGAAAAAGGTAAATCAAAAATGGACAAATTCCAAACTATCATTAATACGATTTTTGTAGTCTGGAAGCTAAAATTCGATAAAAGTATTTAAATTGTACATTGTCACAGCTCTATCTTATAATTGTCGAGTGAAAAACATGGGTGGCGTAGCCAAGTGGTCCAAGGCCGCGGTCTGCAAAACCGCTATCGTCGGTTCGAATCCGACCGCTACCTGTTTACACGACGAACTAATAAATACGAACTATTAATGCTTCTAATTCACGGAACTGATACATACCTATCCCAAAATTTTCTTCATACAAAAATCCACGAATATACGGATAAAAATTATGAAGTTAAAATTCTCAATGCTGACGATGAATTCGAAGTATCCGATGCCTCATTTCTTATTTCAGAACTCAATGAGCAGGACTTATTTGGTACGATGAAATTAATAGTGATTAAAAGAATTTCCTCGTCTGAACTTTTTTTTAAGAATGGAAAGGCGCTAAAAACATCTGTAAATCTGATGAATGCACTAAAGTCCAGTCGCAATGAGATTATTCTATGGGAAGATAAACTAGCGACGAAAACAAATCCACTTGGAAGTATTGCTAACGATCAAAAAATCTTTGTAGCTCCGGCAAAAGAGTATGAAATTACGGCTTATATAAATGCTAATTTTGCAGAAATAAATCCAGAGATTAGAAAAATTCTTTCCAAAAATATTAAAACTACCAATACTATAGAAATCGCTACCGAATTGGAAAAGCTTTCCCAAATGCCTTTAAGCTTGATTAATGACGAAAATATTGTTTTATCAAAAAATATTCCAATATGGTCTATCGGTGATTCCATCACCAGCTTTCTATTAGCAAAAACCGGTGTAAATTTTCAAAAAATGATTGATACTTTCAATATATTTGATGAAGATATTAGATTCAAACTAGCAATAATACAAAATCATATAGGCGATATTATTTTCACTAAAAGATTAAAGAAAAATCCAAGTATACGTGAAAAAATATTTGGTGGTAGAAGAAGTTTTATTCCACAAATGATTAATCGATATGCTGATAAAGTAGATATGAACTATGTAATTACGCTTTATGAAAAAAGCTTGTTTGTAGAATATTTACTGAATAAAGGCACAATATCTGAAAATGTAGCTCTAGAATATATTTTTACCGAAGATATTAGATCAATGAATTTGGAACTACTCTAGATACATTTGTATCAGAAGCCGATTGAATTACAACTGTCTGTGCATCCTGAGGCCTAGTACTACATAATTTATACTCTTGGTCAGATGCTTTTATCTCAATTGCAACATGATTATTATCCGCAAAGAAAAGTCCGTTTCCTACACCAGCACCGAGCAATAAATTTTTTTCACCATCGGAAAGATAAAATACTTTTTGTAATTTATCAATTGCCGTTGGATGCTGTTTTAGTAAAACTTGAATTGAAGAGTTTGTGACGACGGCAATACCAATATCTGATTGAAGAAAATCTTCTACGTTTTGTGAAATAACTGTTAAACCTAAATAATATTTTCGCGCACGTTTGGCGATTGAATTAATAAATAATGCACTTTCTGGATATCTCATTAGCAACCAAGCTTCATCAATAACTAAAATTCGTTTACGTGGATCACGTTTCACACGATTCCAGATAAAATCCATCATAAAATACATAGCCAAAGGTTTCAATTCATCGGATAAATCACGGATACTAAACACTGTAAAAGGATTATTAAGATCTACATTTGTTTTCCGATCGAATATACCAGATGCCGAACCAATAATAAATTTCTCCAAACGATCAGCCAGACCGGATGCTTCTGGCTCTATCATTGCTTTAAAAACTTTATACAGATCCTCCATTCTCGGAGCTTCAAGTTTATGAGTTGCTGGATTGTTTGTGATTCCTTTTTCAAAATATGACTGTCGTATTGCTCGTTCCAAAACAGCTAACTCAGTATTTGTCAGAGTTCCAAATGCCAATTTAAAAAATCCAATCAGTGACAATTCTTTTAGTTTTAACTCATCTTCATTGGAATCAACAATTCCAGAAAGTTCGAAAGGATTCACTTTATTAGCACCATCTTGTGAGAAAGAAACGTAGGCTCCGCCGATAGATCTAGCTAAATTTTTATACTCGTTTTCTGGGTCGATGACGATAACTTCGGTGCCCAGCATCAGACTACGAATAGCTTCTAATTTCACCATAAAGCTTTTCCCTGCACCGGATGTAGCAAATACGACCATATTTGCATTTGGCATAGCAAATCGATCAAATATTACTAATGAACGATTATAAGTATTAATTCCGTACATAATTCCTTTATCCATAGATAAATCTGACGAAGTGAACGGAAAAGTATTGGCAATGGATGTCGTGTCCATATTTCGCACTTTAAAAAGCTTATCAAGACTTAGGGGTAAACTTGATTGAAATGCTTTTTCCATTGCGAGAGAAGCAGTTTTTGCCGATATTTCTTTTGATGCGAGAATCGAGAGTAATGCTTGAGTCATATTGTTTAGCTCCTTCACGCTATCCGCTTTCATCGTGATATATAAAGCGAAGTTGAACCATTTTTCTATACCAGATGCGAGTAATTCTTGCTGACGGATAGCATCCTGAAGTGAGACTTTTATGTAAGCATCTGGCACGCGACCACGCTCAAGATCATTATTCAGACTTGCTTCAAACTCAGAAATTTTTTGACGTAATTTTTTGACAATTTCACCGGAATTAATTGGATAATAAAACATACTAATGTCTAAAGCTTCATCATAGTTTACTATTTGTTCCAACATTCCTGGATTAGAAAATTTATAATCAATAGCAAAAATTGTACGAACAAATTTATTCCCAATACGCATTTCATTAAAATCAACTTCTATAGCAGATGGAGCAATAAAATCTTGCACGCTGATTGATCCTTGATCCACTATGGAAATATCATTATCCGCACTTAAAATACCTGAAGTAGAATTTTTTATTTTAAATATTTTCTCACCTAGACCAAAGGGTAAGGCATTTGCTAGTACTTCTTTTACAAAAGAAGATTTGGCTAGTACTCCTGCACCCTTTGTTGATTCACCAGTTGCCATTTTGTTCATTGGTACCAAATGATTTTTTTCTGATTTTTTATGATTAGTCACCTCATTCTGAGCTGGAGCATTTTGTACCATCCTAGAGGAATTATTTTGAGAAGGATTAGAATAATTTTGTTGAAAATTATTCTCGGATTGTGAATTAGGTCTATTAAACTGAGGAAATCCAGTTTGCTGACTGATAGCAGAGTCTTGAGCGTAAACAAAGTTTTGACTTGACTGAAATGGCGTAAAACTTTGTTGTGGATTTTGCATTTGTTGATCCGAAGGCATTTGCTGGAATTCTGGCTGAAAATTTGATGTCGTCTGTTGTGGTAAATTTGTTTCGAAAGGATCTACAGTTTGATTATAATTTTGATTGTTTGGCTGTGAAAAATTTTGTTGCGGATATGGATTATTCTGCGGATTTGAATAATTATTTTGATATTGTCTTTGACCACTGACGAATGGCCCTACTGGATTTGGAAAAATTGATCGTGGTTGATCTTGTTTTTTTTTGCCAAAATTGAATAATGCCATTTTTAGACTTTAATTTTAATTAGTTCGCGTCACGATTACTTTTCCTACTCTGAGTATATTATCACCGATCTTGTATGGATGTGAAAGCACCGCTAACACTTTACCATCAATTTCACCAATTTGCGTAGAAACAACCTCCGCCGTATTTGAATCAAAATCTTCCCCTTCCTTTAATTCAAATTTCTTTACTCCCTCCGTAGCAAGAATAATATTAAGCTGCTGCAGTAGATTTTCCAAAGTTAAATACAATTCATTACTTGTATCCGTATTTGTAAGAACGATTTCGTAAGTATCAATAATATTTATTATTTTCAAAAGAATACTTTGCTTATTTTTTTGCTTATCGAGATCTGCATTTTTCTTTTGATTGACTATTTCGGCTAGTAAACGAGAGTACGAATCAAATAATTTATCGTACTCAGATTTTGGAATTACTTGTTCAGAATCAATATTTTCGTCAATATTTACCTGATCAGTCTCTATTTCTATATTTTCATTTATCTGATTTTTATCAGTATTTTTGTCATCCATATCGATATTCTAGTGTAATAAAATTTAAACCGTCACCAAAAGAACAATGGTAATAGATATTACCAGTCCCAAAAAAATAAATGCCAATGGCATGTAAATGTCTGTTTTATCGTTTTCCAAGCTTACTTTAACGGTAGGCATTTTAAATTTCTTCATTGTGTATTTCTTTCTTTATATATTTTTTCCAATTGTACTTTGTCAAAAGTCGACGTAATAGATTTTACATTATCTTGTACATCGGATGGAATTTGTGGAGTAGTAAGTGCCCTTACTACTGAAAAAGATATCCAGCAGATTATAGTAATTACTGTAATAATTGTAAATATTAGGGCTGATCTATTCATAAAAATATGCTAAGAAATCGATTGTACAAATATAATTGCTAACTGATGTTCCAGTGATTTTTGAAACCGGAGAAAGTATATCTGCTCGCTGCAATGTATACAAATTTTTTGATGCTGCGATGGATTTTAAAAATGAATTTATGCTCTCAACTTTGTCGCTATGAATACTAAGTTGATATGCATTAGTAAAGGTAAATCCAGAAGTTACGTCACCTTGGACTTTTTTGAAATCAGCAGTTTTTATACTATCTATGTTTACATTTGATATTTTCATTCGATCGAGTAAATCTTTATATACATTTTCTTCCAATAATTTATCAGGAATATAGACATCATTTAGATAACTCACATATTCACTCAAACCTCCGTTACTAAGCGTATTTTCTGTTTCTAGCTCAAGTACATTTAAATTAGCCAATTTATCCGTTTGCTGAGCTATCAAAGCTTTATCATCCTCTATTTTTTTTGAAATTTCACTGATGGATTGAATTGTAGGCAAGATTGCGAACAAGAGAAGTATCGAAATAAAACCAAACGTCATGGTCAAAAGCGTATAAGTACGACGAACATTATTATTAAAAATGTAAGTGTACATGTTATTGAATGGATTCTTTGCTTGATCTTTTTTATCTGAAAGACGTGGAATCGTTATTGTGCTTACCGCTTTTGGTGATGTCGTATTTTCAAGAGAAATTTTTGAGCTCGTGCTTTCTGCAACAGATGTAGGAGTTTCTGCTGGTAAAGTTGGGGTCGCTACAACAGGTTGATTTTGTACAGGCTTATTTTCCATTATACTTTCTTTATTACTTTGATATTAAACTCCGTTATTCCAGACGCTCCCGTGCTAAGATTCAGCTCAATGATATCTACCAGTGGCGTAGGATCAGTTAAATTTGTTTTTAGAAGAGTTGATTTTATATTCTCCTCAAATTTTTTCACGTCACTATTCTTTCCAGTACCTTTAATAGTAATTCCCTCCGATCCAAATATTTCAGAAGTCTTTGGTCCCTCATAAGATATTGTTAAAATAGCTAATAGAGGATCAGATATCTTGGATATAGGAGGAACTAGTGTATAAATTTTTTGAATTTGATTCAGTAACTCACGTGTGTATTTTTTTTCAATATTTGTAGACGCATCAATTTTATTTTGAATTTTGTTATATTTATCTTCTTTATTTTTATTAGAAATAAGTAAAGTATTATTAGTTGATATTTTGTCCGATAAATCATTCACACTTTGATCCAAGAAAAAACGTCCAATAAATGCCGCCAGAACCACCATTTCTACACCGATAACAATATAGCGTCCAACCGAAATAACCCATTTATAGAGCTTGTCTACAAAAGGTATATCCGCGTTGTACGAAAAAAATAAATTAAAGGTTTTGTAAGGCAGATTAGTTTTCATACATTATTTATAACATTTTTCATTATTTCAGCAAAGAGCTAAGCCTACCTATTATTTATTAACGGATTAACGGATTGATGAATATGTAATTGTGTTTAAATTCAACCCGTTAACCCATTCTACATTTTTACATTATCCATCCCTTACTGTTATATTATTTGGAGAATTCCATCAAAATAATATATGCTTTGGTATCAAATAAATCCAGATTACTTTACACAGATTGCTCAAAAAAAGAATCCTCAAATTTCTCTAGAACAATCTATTTTTAAAATTATTACAGAAACACTCCATTACGTTAAAGAAGTGGGTTTTGATGGAGTGAGATTGATGCCTTTTTATATTCGTGGAGAACTCGGCAAAAAAGGTTTTGGTAGTCCGTATGCTGTAAAAGAGTATCGGGTAAATCCAAAGCTTGGTACGGAAAAAGATCTTTTAGATTTAGTCAAAATCGCTCACGATCTCGGTCTAAAAATTATTACAGAATTCATTCCGAATCACCTTGCACAAGATTCGCAATATATTATCGACAATCCCAATCTTGTTTATCGAGATGAAAAAGGCGAAATTTTTCATGATCAAAATTGGTCTGATACTGTCAAACTGAATCATCGATCGGTTGATACAAAAAAATTTATAAAAAATACATTAGTAAATATTTTAGAAAAATATTCATTCGATGGATTTCGTTTAGATATGGCGCATTATGTGTATTATGACGAGAAAGGCAATCGAGTACAGGATATTTTTTGGAAAGATATATTTGAAGATACTGTGCTGGAAGAAGATGAAACTTATATTATGGCCGAGATTTATGATGATAGGAATAAAGATATAAATGGATATAAAGATTTTATCGAAATGCTAAGTCAGAGAAAATATGTTTATGATAAAAAAATGCATGACATTGTTGCTCATCGATTGCAAGAAAATCAAAATTGGAATATTTCCGATAGTGTTTATAATGAGCTTAAAAATGAATACATCGCACAAGAATCCAACGCAGGAGTTGATTTTCACGAGCATCATTTTTTGAGAATTACTTCTAATCATGATGATAGTCCAGCCATTTTAAATTTTGGTGGAGTAGAGAAATATTTACTGGCCTATAGTATTTTCGCATTATTACCAGGGGATAACATTCTATACGCGGGAGATGAGTACGGCATTACGGTAAAACCATCAGTCAGGGGTGAAAATCATTATGACGATAGAGGAAATCTGACTGAAACAGA
>Ga0123338_10000388_pt1 | contig 45857 bp, 36 predicted proteins | sample grotaG_FD_89793 | JGI IMG/M metagenome (GOLD analysis project Ga0123338, IMG submission 89793) | Glacier valley bacterial and archeal communities from Borup Fiord, Nunavut, Canada, to study Microbial Dark Matter (Phase II) -... | ecosystem: Environmental > Aquatic > Freshwater > Ice > Glacier ... | reverse complement strand
TTCCAGTTTGATTTTAGGAATAACGGGTCGTACCTCACGATATGCTTCTGCCGTTGAGACATGAACATCTGGTTTTAGTATAATTAAGTAATATCCTTTCAAATTAATATCAAGAGGCTTCAGTATTTCACCTCTTCCGTTACCCATCATCGAATTATCCTGAACAAAGAAAGCACAGTCGCTACCCATTCCTACCGCATACGCGGCAAGCCGTTCGGAAGAAATCTTTAGATCAAAAATTGTATTTAATATTCTGAGTGTAAATGCCGCATCAGAGGAACCTCCGCCCAAACCAGCACCGGTAGGAATAACTTTATGAAGATGAATTTCAACCGGAGGGAGTTTAAAATCATTTTGCAAAAGATAATATGCTTTCAAACAAAGATTATCTTCTGCCCTACCGGGGATAGTGATTCCGGTTTGAGTAAAATTTAATTTCGAAGAAGGTAATATTTCAAGAACATCTGTCCACAGAACCGGATAAAAACAAGTTGAGATTGTGTGATATCCATCTGGTCGCTTATTGAGTATTTGAAGTCCCAGATTGATCTTACAAAAAGGAAATGCGATCATATTGTTAATGAAGATATAACCATTTAAGAATTATACCTCCATTCAATTTTATTATTTTTTTAGTCTTTCAATCAACTCTTCTGAAATTCCCGTTGTAGAGAAACCTCCGTCATGCATGAGATTTTGCATTGTTACCATGCGGCTGAAATCAGAGAACATCAATGTTATATAATTAGCACAATCTTCTGCAGATGCATTACCGAGTGGCGACATCATTCTTGCATATTCAAAGAATACATCGAAGCCTGAGATTCCAGCTCCTGCCGTTGTCATTGTTGGTGATTGAGAAATTGTATTTACGCGTACTTTCTTCGATTTACCAAAACGATATCCATAGCTCCGGGCGATTGATTCAAGAACAGCCTTTGCCTGTGCCATGTCAGAATAATCAGGGTATGTTCTCTGTGAAGCGATGTATGTCAACGCGAGAATTGAACCCCACTCATTCATAGCATCAGTCTTCTCTGCAGTTTGGCAAACTTTATGAAAAGAGATTCCGGAAATATCAAGTGTCTTTAAATACCATTCATAATTCAAGTCGCCGTACGTTCTATCCTTGCGCACATTTGGGCTCATACCGATTGAATGAAGAACAAAATCCAGTTTGCCTCCAAGAATTTCCATCGACCTGGTAAATAAAGTATTCAAGTCAGTTTCACTTGTTGCGTCCGCCGGGATTATTTCCGCATTGCAATGTACCCCAAGCTCTTTGATTTTACCCATGCGCATTGCAATAGGAGCATTAGTAAGCGTAAACTGTCCTCCCTCCTCTTTTATTCTAAGGGCCGTTTTCCAGGCAATAGAATTCTCATCCAGTGCGCCGAAAATAATACCGCGTTTACCACGAAGCAGATTGTATGACATGCAATTAAGATTAAGTTAAGCCACAATATTACAAAAATCAATCGTAGCATTGCGGCTGCGATTTTGCAAAATTTGTGTTATGGCATCTCCAGGTAAAGAACAGTCGATCGGGGTATTTGATAGTGGAATTGGCGGGCTTACAGTAGCGCATGCGATCAAACAAAAGATGCCAAATGAAAACCTGATTTATTTTGGCGACACAGCTCACCTTCCTTATGGAGACAAGTCTGAAGCTGCGATACAGGCATACTCAATAAAAATTGTTAATGTACTAATTGAAAAGAAATGTAAAGTGATTGTGATCGCGTGCAATTCAGCCAGTTCAGCAGCATACGAGTTGTTGAAAGAATATGTTCCCGCCTCACTAAAAGTTATCAACGTAATTGATCCGATGGTAGACTTGGTTTCAGGAAAATTCCATGATTGCCCCGTAGGATTGATCGGAACAAAGCGTACAGTTCAATCCGGCATTTATTTAAAAAAAATAGAAGCATTGAATCAAAACATAATCCTTCATTCACTTCCAACCCCTCTTCTTGTGCCAATGATTGAGGAAGGATTTTTTAATAACAAGATCAGTCATGACATCATTGAAAAATATTTACTGGATCCAGTATTGAAAAATATTGATGCACTGATCCTGGGTTGTACCCACTATCCACTCGTAAAAAAAGAAATTGTTGATTTTTACTCTGGTAAAATCGAGATTTTAGATTCATCCGCAGTTGTTGCCTCGGCACTGTTTGACTACCTTTCTTCCCAGGAACTTTTAAAAGATAAGAAAGGCGGGCAAGATCATTTTCTTGTGTCGGATTTCACGGAATCATTTGAAGCCTCAACGAAGCTGTTTTTTCGCGAGGCTGTTCAACTTGAAAAACATTCCTTGTGGAACTGATAATCCCGCATTCATGTAGGTTTTGGAGCTATTTTAAAGTTTTTGATATTAATTATAACTTGAACTTTGATTTAATATCACATGAAATTACTTTTTCTCACATTACCAGCTCAGACTTCCCTGCACCCACCATACCGTATGGTGTTCCCAAACGATATTAAATTTTTACAGGCAACTAGAAAACCACCCCTCTATTTCGTAGATACCCTGGGTACCGAATAAAATTTATTGCATCTATAAACAAACAAACCTCATACGGAGTTAGAAATCGGTAAAGCAACCATGATCAAAAAGACCTTTTATACAGCAATATTATCGGCATTCATCGTCACAAATGCATTTCCCCAATCAAGCTTGGAAAGTTTAAACCTGCAACTCAAGGCCGCCAGGAATGACTCTGTACGCTTTGTTACATTGTTACAACTGTCAAAAGAAGCTGAGTTTCAGGATTATACCGCGGCAACCCAATACGCCGGGGAGGCTTCCAAGCTAGCCGACAAAATAGACCTGCCGTGGGTAAAAGGAAAAATATATTTAAGAATCGCATTCCTTGAAACAATGCGCGGAAATTATGCTGAGGCTCTTAAATACGACCTTCAATGCGCAAAACTATATACTGCAAGTAAAGACAGCAGTGAACTTGCCCTCGCGCTGATGGATGTGGGATCAGATTACCGCGATATGGGGGAATATGAAGAAGGTTACATATACATGATCAAGGCCTATCAGATGGCCAAGAGACATACGAATATTCCAACGCATGACGATTCACTAACGATGTCAATTGCGCTTCATAATATCGGGACAGTTTTTATGGAACTTGGTCAATTCGACGCGGCCCTTGGACACCTTCAGGCTTCCGCGAAAATCTCAGAAGCGATTAATGATCCCGAAGGTGTTCCTTATTCAGCCGATGAGATAGGAGAATTGTACCGTCGCAAAGGTGATTTCAAAAAATCAGAGGAGTATCTTACAAAAGGACTTAAAGAAGCCCGCAAATTAAAAATCCGTTTTCTTATTCCACGCATCCAATCACGTCTTGCAAATCTTTACTTAGATAAGCAAGATTTTGCAAAATCTCTTCTATACTATGATTCCGTTATTGTTCAGCAAACAATTATCAATAATAAATTCGGTTTAGCAGAGTGTGCATTGGGAAAAGGAAAAGTAATGTCACGTTCAGGAAATTTTGATGAAGCACAAAAGTTATACACTTCCAGTCTTGCAACATCACAAGAGCTTAATGCGAGAAATCTTGAAATGCTTGTTTATAAGGAATTGGCCTTATTTTATGAAGTAAGAGGGGATTATGCAAAGTCATTATATTATTTCAAGCAAAAAGATGCTCTTCGCGATAGTATTTTCAGCGAATCTGCAATGGAAAAATTATTTCAGAACCAGGTACGCTTCGAATTAGACAACAAAAATTCAGAAATAGAAGAATTAAGCCAGGCAAGATTGCAGCAAAGCTCAGAAATAAAACGTCAGGAGCTTATCAGTAATATCCTGGTAATTGTTGTGGCACTGACAATCATACTTTTATTTACCGTTTATCGTAGTGGACGCAGGCGTAAGCGTATCAATGGATTACTATTGGAGCATCAGGAAGAAATTAAAAAGAGAAGCATTGAGCTTGAACAATTAAATCAGGTGAAAGACAAATTCTTCTCGATCATATCTCACGACCTGCGTTCACCCATGAATGCGTTGTCGGGAACACTTGACTTGCTTGAACAAAAGCACATTACTCCGGATGAGTTTCGTGACTTATCAAAGAATCTAAGAACACAGTTTAATCATACGCGCACATTGATTAATAATCTTCTTAACTGGACACTTCTTCAGATGGATAAGCTTACTATTCAACCAGAGAAAGTTTCACTGCGCGCAAAAGTGGAAGAAAGCTTTGCTACACTAAGAATGCTTTATGCTAAGGATGTTCAACTTGACAATCTTGTAAAAGAAAGTATTAATGTTTTTGCCGATGCGAACATCATAAACCTGGTTCTTCGTAACCTAATCCTAAACGCTGTCAAGTTCACCGAAACCGGTGGCAAGATTTGGATCGACTCAAAAGACGATGGTAAAGAAGTTATCGTCTCTGTATCCGACAATGGGATTGGCATAAAGCCAGAAGTAAGGGATATGCTGTTTGAAAAGACATCCGGGTATAGCACGCGCGGTACAGCCAACGAAAAAGGAACCGGCCTTGGATTAATTCTTTGCAAGGAATTTGTTGAGAAGAATGGTGGGCGGATTTGGTTGGAATCTGAACTTGGTAAGGGAACTACTTTCTATTTTACATTACCGAAAGCATGAAGTTTGTGAAAAGGAAAATGTAGTCTAACATTTCACCCTAATCACATTTTACATTTTACATTTTACATTTCACAACGGGTTTTTTATTTCTCACTTGGAGCTAAACGCAAAACAATCCCCTCAATCTCTTTCGTAATCCTGATCTGGCAACCAAGGCGGCTATTATTTTTTACAAAGAACGCCTCATCAAGCATTCCCAATTCAGCATCACTCTGTTCTGGTAAAATTATATCCGATTCAACATACACCTGGCACGAAGCACACAACGCCATGCCGCCACATGTTCCTTCTACAGGCAATTCGTAAGCTTTGCAAATTTCCATGATATTCATGTTCATATCGGTTGGAGCATCCAGCATGTGGGGAACTCCTTCGCGATCTATGATGGTGACTTTAATATCCATGATTACTTCGATCTTAATCAGACTCTATTTTTTTATATTTTACATTCATAATTGTACATTAGATAAAATGTAAAATATTAATTCTAAATATAAAATTTAAAAGTCACCTCTCCTACCGCATGCTTTCAAATTAAAATCCACTCACTCCATTCACAGTAGTATACTTCAACACATTCTTCTTATTCGGATAGATTCTCGCGAAAGCAGATTGCACTGCGAGTGTACCTTCATGAAATCCCGAAAGAATCAATTTTAATTTTCCAGGATACGTATTGATATCACCAACCGCATAAACCCCTTTACGATTTGTTGAATAATCAAACGTATTTACTTTCACAGCATTCTTTTCAAGATCCAGTCCCCAATCGGCAATCGGACCAAGACTTGGAGTTAATCCAAACAATGGAATAAAGTGATCTGTGTCTTTAATAATATCACCAAGTGTTGCATGCTTGATCAGCACGGACGCTAATGAACCAGTGGCTGTTGGGTTGATGCCCGCTACTTCAGCATCGGTAATAAGATTGATACGATTGGCTGTAGCAAGATCCATTACTTTCTGAACTGAATCCAGATGACCACGAAAAGAAGTTCTTCTATGGACCAATGAGATTTCTGTTGCAATGTTATTCTCAGCTAAGTAAATCGTCCAATCTAACGCAGAGTCACCTCCCCCGGAAATAACTACTCTTTTTCCTTTATAGAGTTCTGGATCTTTAATGATGTACTCAACACCTTTATCTTCATACGATTCAAGATTTTCGATGGGTGGTTTTCTTGGCTCAAATACTCCCAACCCTCCCGCGATGATTACAACAGGGGCCTGGTGCTTTGTTCCTCTATTAGTACAAACAACAAATTGATCACCTTCAACTTCTTCCAGCGTGACAACAGTTTCTCCCAACGTAAAACCAGGTTTAAATACTGCACTCTGTTCCAATAGCTTGCCTACCAGTTCGCCTGCATTGATCGTAGGATAACCTGGAATGTCGTAAATAGGTTTTTTAGGATATATTTCAATTAATTGACCACCCGGCTGAGGCAGCGAATCGATAAGATGACATCTAAGCTTAAGTAAACCTGCCTCAAAAACTGTGAAAATTCCCACCGGGCCTGCCCCGATGATAATAATGTCCGTTTGAATCATATTCTAAAATAATGCGCGAAAATAAATATTTCTGACCTGATACTGGCAGGTTATTAACAAGACACAAATGACAAAGGTTACTTGTAAGATAAAGATTTGGAATACTGGCCTTAAATCCTTCTAAATCGGTTGCACGTAGATCGAATCTTTTCATTCAATGCGATTCAATCAAACCTTCGACCTTTTTGATGAGTTGAATGAATAAAATTAACTTTGTCTTTTATAACTGATGAGCGATTCAATTCTCCATGAATGTGGCATAGCGCTAGTCAGGCTGCGCAAGCCTCTTTCGTATTACATAGAAAAGTATGGTACTGCCTATGGGATGAACAAAATGTACATCCTGATGGAAAAACAGCACAATCGTGGGCAGGATGGTGCCGGGATTGCAAACATCAAGATAGACCAGGAGCCAGGACTAAGATATATTAGTCGATATCGATCCATGAAAAGTCAGCCTGTAGCCAGCCTTTTCAAAAAAATCGGAAAAAAATATAAAAAAGCTCAAAAAGCGGGAAAAGATAAATTTAGGGATGAAAAATGGCTCAAGAGACATCTTTCATTCAGCGGAGAGCTTTGGCTAGGTCACCTTCGTTATGGAACGCACGGGTTCAATAGCATTGAAAATGTACATCCGTTCTTACGTCAGAATAACTGGCGCAGTCGTAACCTCGTAATGGCTGGAAACTTCAACATGACAAATGTTGATGAGCTTTTCGACATTCTTGTAAATCTTGGTCAGCACCCGAAAGAGAAAGTTGATACAGTAACAGTAATGGAGAAGATCGGTCACTTTCTTGATGAAGAGGTGCAGACTCAATTTGAAAAATATAAAGATCAGTTCAGCAATAAAGAAGTTTCCGATATCATTGAAAATGAAATCGATCTTGCTCACATGCTTAAACGAGCGTGTAAGGATTTCGATGGTGGATATACAATGGCTGGAATGATAGGATCCGGTTCAGCATTCGTCGTTCGTGATCCCAATGGAATTCGTCCTGCATATTTTTATGCGGATGATGAAGTTGTAGTGGTTGCTTCTGAAAAGCCAGCGATAAAGACGGCATTCAATGTTGATTACAGTCAGATTGAAGAAATAAAGCCAGGTCACGCACTTATTATCACAAAGAGTGGTGAGTATGCTCAGCATAGTATTGTCCCGGAAGGTGAGAAAAAAGCATGCAGCTTCGAACGACTTTATTTCTCACGCGGAAATGATCCTGATATTTATCGTGAACGTAAAATGCTGGGAAAGCTTTTGGTGCCACAGGTATTAAAAGCAATCAACTTTGATCTGAAGAACACGATCTTCTCATACATTCCAAATACGGCAGAAACATCATTCTATGGTATGATGGCTGAGGTTGAAAATTATTTAGTCCGTAAGCAGACTGACATCATTGTTGATGGTAAGCCTTCTGTCGATTCATTGGAAGACATTCTTTCGTTCCGTCCGCGAATTGAAAAGCTTGTAATAAAAGATGCCAAGTTACGTACGTTCATTGCGGATGACGACCATCGCGATGAATTGGTTGCTCATGTTTACGATACAACGTACGAAGTTGTAAAGCGCGATAAGGATACGCTTGTGGTGATTGACGATTCGATCGTTCGCGGCACAACACTTGAAAAGAGTATTCTTAAACTACTTGACCGCCTGGGACCTAAGAAAATTGTTATTGTTTCATCTGCGCCACAGATTCGTTTTCCTGATTGCTATGGAATTGATATGAGTCGTCTTGGCGATTTCGTTGCATTCCGTGCAGTCATTGAGTTATTGAAAGAGTCTGGAAAAGACTACATACTTGGAGAAGTATACGAACAATGTATTCAAAATACGATTGATAAAGAGCCCGTCAATTACGTAAAGCGTCTTTATGAACAGTTTACGTACGAGCAAATTTCAGATAAAATTTCAGAGATCGTGAAGCCCTCTGATATGAAAGCCGAGGTAAAGGTCGTCTTCCAAACAATAGAAGGCCTTCACAAAGCAATTCCTCTTCATTCAGGAGACTGGTATTTCACAGGGGATTATCCAACACCTGGGGGCATGCTGGTGGCTAATAAGGCCTACGTAAATTATATGCAGGGTAAGCTTGTGCGAGCATATTAACTTTGAAATTAGAAAAATGAAATTGGACGCTTCGGAATAATCGAAGCGTTTTTTATTTATCGGCTTTCAGATCACGGAAGATAAAAATCAAAGACAATATCATTCATACATTTGAAGTGACCCTTAGGACATGTTGCGTATCCTATCTTGGAGCAAGGGCGGCAATTAAGATTGTTATTCTCAATTGATGTGAACTTTGTATGATAAGGATACATTCCAAAAGCAGGAATAGTACTTCCCCAAATACCAAAAACTTCTTTTCTAAAAGCAGCAGCAATATGCATCAGTCCCGTATCATGGGTAAATACATAATGAGCTTGTTTCACAAGACTTGCTGATTGGTTTAAATTAAATTTGCCACAGGAGTTGTATACAATAGTTCGATTTCCTGGCGCATCCATTGAATCACCCTGATCAACTTTCTGCTTAAAGAAATTTGCGACTGCCTCCCCTACTGCATTGTCTTCTTTTCCACCCAGTACTACAATAGGTCTGTTTATCTTATCACATAACTCAATAATTCTATTTAACGGAAGTTTTTTTGTGCCATGCTGAGCGCCGATGGCGTATGCTACATATCCTTTTCGAAAATCAATTGGAAGCCATTCCAGTGGCACCTCGTCTTTTTCCGGAATGAAATAATCCAGTCCTAAAGAATCAATTTTGACTCCTAAGGGCTTTACTGTTTCCATATAACGATCAACTATATGAATATCCGGGAGCTTATTTATTTTGAAGTTGACCATAAGCCACTTCTCAATATTGAGCTTGCGAAAGCTATATGATTTTACTCCAAGCGATTGCTTAATTCGTAATGTTCTGAGATTATGATGCAGATCAATTACGTAATCGAATTTTTCTTCCTTTAATTCGTTTATTAAATCAAATAAACTGTCTTTAAGAAAGTGCATCTTATCTATGTAAGGATTCTCTTCAAACAAATCCCGGTATTGAATTTTCGTTGCGTAATGAATATGGACTTCCTCTAATTGAGTTTTAAGCGTCCGTACAACCGGGGTTGTGAGAACGATGTCGCCTATAGAAGAAAAGCGCAAAATAAGGATCTTCATCGTCTGAATTGAATAGATACAAATTTACCACTTTGTAAAGAATACCCTTGAAGGGGGTAGGTATTCACCAGATTTTTTAATCTATCTATTTACTATTTTAGAAGGATTAATTTCCTGGTTATGAACTACTGGCTATTGAAAACAGAACCCGAAACTTTTTCCTGGAATGACCTTGTTCGAGACAAGAAAACTTCCTGGGATGGTGTACGTAATTTCCAGGCACGCAAGTATTTAAAAGAAATGAAAAAAGGTGATCAGGCATTCATTTACCATACCGGGGATGAAAAAGCCGTTATTGGAATATCTACTGTCATTAAAGAAGGGTATCCTGAGGCAAAAGATCCATTATGGACTGCGGTAGACCTTGCTCCTGATAAGCCATTAAAAAATCAGGTAACGCTCGCCAAAATCAAACAAGACAAATCGTTATCACAGATGGTATTGGTACGAGCAGCAAGATTGTCTGTACAACCTGTATCAAAATCAGAATTTGAACGAATACTTGAGTTAAGCACAAAACCTTGAATCCAATAAATATTTTTGCCTTTCTGATTTGCATCTCGATCGTTACATCGGCGAAATCACAATTGATCCAAGGGTATCGATTTGAAGAGGAAATCAAATCTGAAGATGAGGGATTTACAGTGATCTCCCTGAAAAAAGAGGGGCTTGCCTTGATTCGCGAAAAAAAAGATATTGAGCACGGTAAAAAAAAATGGCAGTTAGAAATTCTTGATACAACACTTTCTAAAGGATGGTCCTCAGAACTTGAGCTGGAAAGCAGGCTTACGCTTGTTGGTTATGAGTATGCTCCAAAACACGTATATCTGTTATTCCGCGAAGGAGAAGCAGACTATCATAACTTTAGAATGATTACTATCGACTTCGTTGAAAAATCTACAAAGACCCATGAGATCAAATTTGAAGTTGAGTTTCGTTTAACTCATTTTATCATTGCCGGTACCAGTGCCGTTTTTGGAGGTTATGTTTCCTCTGAGCCTGTTATTTTACTTTATGATCGGGAGAACGGTCTTCTTAAAGTTCTTCCCGGATTATTCGTTCGCGAGATGAAACTCCTGGACCTAAGGGCCAATCAGAATGAAAGTTTCAATATTCTGTTGTCAGAAAAATTAGATAAAGATCATTCAAATCTCGTTGTACGAACATTCGATACTACCGGAGGTTTGATACTGGAAGATGTGATTAAAATTGACCCGAAGCTTATAATTCAACATGGTCTTACCGGCATACTGGAACGTGATGAATTGATAGTTACCGGCACTTATTCAGTATCCGGCAATCAACAAGCCGCCGGATTTTTTTCAACGGTTGTAGATCCATTTAACGATCAAACTGTTTACTACAATGACTTTGGAACAATGAATCACTTCCTGGATTATCTGTCGCCGAAAAGATCTGGAAAAATTAAGGCGAAGGCTCAACAATTAAAAACACAAGGGCAGCTTCCATCCTATACGACTGGCGTAATCCCCATCAGAATTGAAGAAAGAAACGATGGATTCTATCTTTTGTCAGAAGCCTATCACGCATCGACAGCTTCCAGTAACTCCTATCCTTATTCATCAAATTATTACAGATCATATCCGTATGGCGGGTATGGAGGATACTATCCATCCGCATCTAATCCTTATTACAGCCCCACCAGGTATGGTACTCCTTATCCTGGCAATAATACTGCAGCTCTTCATGACGTGTTAATGCTCGCGTGCGTTGTAATAAAAATGGGTACAACTGGAAAAGTAGAAAAAGATGCCAGCATGAAGCTTACCAACGTAAGACAATCAGGTCTTGAACAAACCGGTGACTTCGAGATACATAAAGACAGCATTCTTATTATTTACAAAAAAGACAACGAGATATTTTCTCAAAACGAAATAGGAGACCTTGAAGAAAAAGCCACCGTGAAGCAAACCTTAATCAAGCTTCAAAACGATCGAGAAGAGTTAAAGAACGACCATGATAGTGAAGGTACAACGCGTCATTGGTTCAATAATAGTTTTTATGTTTGGGGATATCAGGTTATAAAAGATCCCCAAAGAGTATTGGATAAAACAAGAAGAGTATTTTATGTCAATCGCGTCAGCAGCAGATAAATATTTATTCCTGTTTCTTTTGTTTTTACTGATCCTTCCTGAAACGAAGGGCCAAATTGTAAAAACAGAAAGACTGGAAATACCTATTATCGAAGCAGAATCGGGATCTGAGCCAAGATCAAAAGCTATTGGCCTTGCTGAAAACGGACTCATGGTTTATCGGAGAATCAGGGGCCAGCTTGAAGATCAGCTTGAAATGATAAAATTGGATACAACTCTTAAGGAAGACTGGAAAGGGTATATCGTTGTTCCTAAAGATCTTAGCATTGCTCACATACAATACAGCGATAATATTATTTATTTTCTTTTTAAACATCAAACATTAGTTGGCGGCGACTTTCAAATTGTTGCCGTACGCGCCGGCAATGGAAAAACAACTATTTATACAGTTAAAAATCTTATTCCATTTAACCCAACAGATTTTGTTATTACACCCAGCGCTGCACTTGTCGGAGGTTATTTCAACTACCGGCCATTAGTTCTTTATTATAATTTCACCGATCAGGCATCAAAAATACTTCCAGGATTTTTAAATGAGCTGGGTGAATTAAATCAGTTAAAAGCATATCCCGATGGAAGTCTGGATGTAATTGTATGTGCTAAGAATCTTGAGAAAAAGAAATCATTATGGATCCGAAATTATAATTCGCAGGGTAATCTTATTAAGACAACTGTTCTTGAACCAGGGCAAAATAAACATCTTGTTTTTGGAAGATCTGTTACGTTGGAAAATGGAGACCAGGTTGTAGCTGGAGTCTATGGAAGATTTGCAGACTACTCCCGTGGAATTTTTGTCGCAGGCGTTAATCCGGTTGGAGAATACGCTATCCGTTATTATAATTTCGGCGACTTACGTAATTTTTTCAGCTATATGAAAATCAGGAAACAAAAACGTATCAGGAATAGAATCGAGCGCAGAAGAGATCATGGCAGAAAAGTAAAATTCAATTACAGATTCTTAATACATGACATCATTCCTTATCATGATCAATATATTATGACGGGAGAAGCTTTTTATCCGCATTACACATATGCAAGTAATTCTGCTTATGGAAGATCAAGAGGATTTTATCCCTCTTCCACCTTATATTCTGCCCAACCAAATTACCGGGGTGATCTTATTTTCGATGGTTATCAATATACACATGCCGTTGTAGTGGGATTCGATAAAAACGGAAAGATTCAATGGGATAACAGCTTTGAAATTAACGATGTAAAAACTCCACAGCTTGAGCAGTTTGTAAAGGTCAAGCCCGAAAAAGATAGAATTGTGATGATGTATCTTTTTGACAATGATCTCCGATCAAAGATCATCCGAAATTCTGAAGTGTTAGAGGGGAAAACGAAAGAATCGGCTGGTCCAAAAACAAGAGCATCAAAAATCGATGACGGAGCAGACCGTAATGAAGAGCTGGACTTTTGGTATGGAAATTATTTTTTCGCGTATGGCGTCCAGAAAGTAAAGCAGAAATCAGGTCCTCCCTTGAGAATTTTTTACGTGAACAAAATCACTTATAAGTAAATTCAATGGATCGTTAAATAACCGTTATATTTGCCATCACCGGCATGCAGAAAAAGCTCATTCTTGATTCTGATCTTCTCGCAATCACACTTGATCGGCTTTGTCAGGAATTAATAGAGAATCACGGAGATTTTAAACACACTATTTTATTGGGATTGCAGCCACGCGGTATTTTTCTGGCAGAATCCATCCAGGAAAGACTTGCCATCATTCGCAAAAAGGAAATACCTCTGGGCTATCTCGATGCGACTTTTCATAGAGATGATTTTCGAAGAAGGGAAATTCCTGCCAAAGCAAGCGAAACTAAAGTCCCTTTCTTGATTGAGGGAAAAAAAGTAATACTGATTGATGACGTTCTGTACACTGGCCGTACGGTAAGAGCTGCTCTTGATGCAATGATCGCTTTTGGCCGACCTGAAAAAGTTGAACTGCTGGTACTCATTGATAGAAAAAGAACCCGCGAACTTCCTATTTCTGCTGATTATGTTGGAAAATATGTTGACACTCTGGAAAGTCAACGCGTATTGGTAGAAATGGATGGCGGTCACAAGCACAATAAAATTTGGCTAATTAATAAAGATTGAAACTATGTCTAGACTAAGTCAGCCGCACTTGCTGGGGATCAAGAATATCACGCGCGATGACATTGAATTAATTTTCGAGACTGCAGATAATTTTAAAGAAGTCATTAACAGACCCATTAAGAAAGTTCCCTCTCTTCGTGATGTTACTATTGCAAACATATTTTTTGAAAACTCTACACGTACACGACTCTCATTTGAACTGGCCCAGAAAAGACTTTCGGCAGACGTTATAAATTTTTCAGCTTCCAACAGCTCTGTAAAAAAAGGAGAAACACTCCTCGATACAGTCAATAACATACTCGCGATGAAAGTGGATATGATTGTGATGCGACATGCCAGCGCGGGTGCGGCTCATTTCCTGTCAAAGCATATCATAGCAAATATTATCAATGCCGGAGACGGTACGCACGAACATCCAACACAGGCCTTGCTGGACGCGTATTCGATAAGGGAAAGATTAAAAACAGTTCAGGGAAAAAAGGTTGCTATCATCGGAGATATTCTTCATTCCCGGGTAGCATTGTCTAATATTTTTGCACTGAAGAAACTGGGCGCAGAAGTACTTGTATGTGGACCGCCTACCCTGCTACCAAAATTTATAGGACAACTTGGTGTAAAGATTGAGTGGGATCTTCAAAAGGCTCTGGAGTGGTGTGATGTAGCGAACGTACTTCGCATTCAGCTTGAACGCCAGCAAATAAAATATTTTCCTTCTCTCAGAGAATATTCTCTTTACTACGGTATCACGAAAAAGATCCTGGATAATCTAAAAAAAGAAATAGTACTCATGCACCCTGGCCCTATCAATCGCGGGGTTGAGTTGAGCAGCGACGCTGCAGATTCCAGCCACTCGATCATTCTTGATCAGGTGGAGAATGGGGTTGCAATAAGAATGGCGGTAATGTATTTGCTGGCAGCAGGAGAAATTAAAAATTGAGGATATTCTCATGCCATTTAGTTTCCTGATTTAATCCCTAACACCTGTTCGGCTTTCGCACCTTTTTGTACCTTGCAGCTCATTAATTTATCGCTATGATTTATAATTCTATCGTGGATACCATTGGCAACACTCCCTTGGTAAGACTCAATAAACTCAATGCTGGTATAGCAGGCACCATTCTGGTTAAAGTGGAGTATTTTAATCCTGGTAACTCTACAAAAGATCGTATGGCGTTGAAAATGATCGAGGATGCTGAAAAAGCAGGGCTGATCAAACCTGGAGGAACGATCATCGAAGGTACTTCCGGTAATACCGGAATGGGTCTTGCATTAACAGCAATTGCAAAAGGTTATAAATGCATATTTACCATGGCTGATAAACAGTCACAGGAAAAAATAAACATTTTAAAAGCAGTAGGTGCCGAAGTAATTGTTTGCCCAACGAATGTGGAGCCAGAAGATCCCCGCTCCTATTATTCCGTTGCAAAAAAATTAAACAACGATATACCTAACTCATATTATCCTAATCAGTACGATAATAAATCAAATACTACTGCTCATTATGAGTCGACAGGTCCTGAGATATGGAAGCAAAGTGATGGTAAAATTACTCATTACGCAGCAACGGTAGGCACTGGAGGATCGATGTGCGGAACAGCACAATTCCTGAAAGAGCAGAACGCAGCATTAAAGACGATCGGTATTGACACATATGGATCTGTTTTTAAGAAATATAAGGAGACGGGAATCTTCGACAGGAATGAAATTTATCCCTATCTCACAGAGGGATTTGGAGAAGATATACTTCCGAAGAATGTAAACTTCGACATGATTGACCTTTTCATAAAAGTTACTGATAAAGACGGAGCCATTATGGCGCGCAGACTCTCAAAAGAAGAGGGCTTGTTTGTGGGTTGGAGTAGTGGTTCCGCCATGCATGGCGCTCTAGAGTATGCACGTGAACATCTAAAGAAGAATGATACCATGGTCGTTCTTCTTCCAGATCATGGCACCCGTTATTTGAATAAGGTTTACAACGATAACTGGATGAAAGATCACGGATTTTTGGAAGAGCGTAGCTTTTCCTCGGCACGGGATATTATTCAACATCGCAATACAAGCGATAGTTTATTTACAGTTAAGAAAACTGCACGCATGGGAGAAGCTATTAAAATAATGAATCAGCAAGGCATTGACCAAGTACCTGTTGTCGATGGAACTGAATTCGTAGGAAGTGTAGCATCAGCAAGCTTACTCGAAAAAATCATTGCAGACCCCACTATAAAAGATAATTCGGTGGGTGATCTGATGGACAAACCCATGCAATTTGTAGCTCTTGATACAACACTGGATGTACTTTCGTCGATGTTAAATAAAAACAATAAAGCTTTATTAGTCAGAGATGAAACCAGGAAAGTTCATATTATCACACATCATGATATCCTGAAGGCGATGACTTCTTAAGATCAAAGACTAAAATAGAAAACGATTTAATAAAAAATCCGCTCATTCAAATGAGCGGATTTTCTTTTGTCTTTCATCTTATTAATGCTTTACAATCTCAACCTCAATACGATCATTGTAATTAGCATAAACACTATTTTGGGGATAAACCATTTCCTTTCCGCCTTCTCCCTTTGTCAGTATTCTTTCAACTACAACACCTTGAGAAACTAGGTATCTTCTGGCTGTTTCTGCACGGAGATCTGTCAATTCTTTTGCTGATCCTGTCTTTCTAACATTTCCCGGATCTGACTCAAAATATTTTACACTTGTTCCCAGGGTAATCATATCCCTTGCTTCAGTTCCATTGCAGTGACCATGGATCTTAACTTTATAATTAACATTTTCCTTCATAAGGTCAACCAGACCATCCATTTCATCCTTAAACTGGGGCTGCATAACAACCGAGTTTTTATAGAAGCTTACGTTATTGAATTCAATATAATCACCTCGCTTAGCGCGAATTAATGATAGTGGGATAATGATTTCACCATCAGAACCAGTTCCGGAAGAAACAGGCAATGGATCTTTATAATTAACCGTTGTTTCCAGAACTTTATATCCAGGAGCAACAGTGGAAACAAACATTGTACCGGAGGCATTGCGTGGAGGTGGCAAGTCTATGACCTCATTAGCTTTATAGGCCTGATACTGTGCCGCTTTATTTGATTCCGCAAAATGTATTTCCCCTCTAACTTCATTTCCATTTTCAGAATTAATGAATTTGAAATTGAAGAATTTATTTTTAGCGGCCTTTTTAACCACAGGTTTAACAATTGTGGATGAATCAATTTTGGCAACAACGGGTGGAGTTTCAATAATAACAGAATCTTTTTTTGTCTCCTTTGGTTCAATGACCGTTGGCTTAACTGCTATCGGTTTAGCGTCCGGAATGTAGTTTTCTCCCAGATGACCATTGAACACCCAGGCATCTTTGTACTTAGATTCCACTTTTAATTTCGTTACAAATGCAAAAGCCTTCCTCTTCACAGCTGTTTGCAAAAGATATACGTAATACAATTTAGTAACAGGGTTAATAGCGTACTGCGAACTAAATCCCATTTTATTGGCCTTTCCAGTAAAATTTATGGCGTTTTCCTGAATAGCAAAAACACCGATCGTGACGTAGTATTCAGGAGCAGTAGTCTGAGCAGCAACATTCAGGCAAACGACTGAAAAAGCAGAGACGAGTAATGAAATTGTAAAAAACCTCATATCAAAAATGATTTCAATTTCTCTAAGGTAAGAAATAATCGAAAATTCATGCATCGCAGCGAAAAGAACAGATTTTCCGACGGACCCTGCAAGCAAAACGAATGGATGCAGTCAGCCACTGTTATTATGATTTATACAATTAATCAGAAGCTATACGATGAGGAAAAGTTCATCAGGAAGGGGCTTGCGGACCAAGATCATAGGGTTGTGAAACCTATTTGACGACTTCTATTTCCACGCGAACGTTTGCTTCTGCTTTCTCGTCATCAACCTTGTAGAGTGGTTTTTTCCCACCCCAGGCCTTTATAGACATTCTTTTCTTATCGATACCCTGAGAAACAAGGTAGTCGCGAATCACAGTGGCACGTTGTTCGGAAAGCTCCTTTGCCGATCCATAATCTTCCATTGTGTTTTCAAGAGAGAAGAAATCAGTAATGGTTGGACCATGCTTAATTATTTTACCAGGATCATTTCCATTTGTGTGACCATGAATCCTTATCTTTTCATTTGGATTTTCCTTTAAAAGGCTAACGAGCTTATCTACTTCATATTGAGATTCTGGACGTAAAACAGCAGCATCTTTATAGAAAAAGATATAATCAAGACGCTCCATTTCTCCTTTTTTCGTTGACATCACTGTTTTTTCAACTTCAGCCTTTATCTTCTCCTGTCTCATCTTGGCAGAATCGGCTGCTGTAAGAACAACAACTGGTGTCGGCGGTATCTCCACCGGATTCTCTATTACTGTCGATTTTTCTTCAACGACAATGTGGGCCTCTTCCGTTACCGGATGAATGTCCTGGTTCTTTGTAACTGTTGCCAGGTCACTTACTGCCCCGTTGAAGACCCAGGCATCCTTAAAGACCGTTGTTGACCGAAGCTTGTTTGCCTCTTCAAGTGCTTTCGCACGATCTTCTGTTTCAAGAACAACTACATAATACAGTTTTCTGAAATTATTTAATTCTACTTGTGGCATAAAACCTAACTCCGTTGCGCGAGCAGTGAAATGTGAAGCATTCTCTTTTATGGTAAATGCGCCGATAACTACAACGTAACTACCGTGTATGAGAGGCGTATCCTGTGCCATAACTTGCTTTCCAGAGAGAAAAACAAAAACTAAACAAACCAGCCTGATCGTTTTCATTACCATATTTTTTAGCCACACTAGCACAATAATAATCCTACACGCTCTTTAAAATTATTCAATTTCCCCTAAAACCTTACATCTACGTCCTTTAATGGCCTGAAATAACGGTAAAAGATCGCTCCAACGTTACTCCTGACTCATCAACAAGTGTAAGAAGATGCTTTCCTTCTTTGGGAGCTATTGAAAACTGATGGGATTTTTTTGTGCTTCCAATGAAATCCCCATCCAAATGCCAGTAAATGACAGCGGAAGAATTTCTATGCGTTACCTCAAAAACTGTGTTGCCGGTTTTTCCATTTAACTGAACAGGTAAATAAATTTTTGAATTGACTTTTGGGTAAATAATATCCATTGATACCACAAAAGACGGATCCGTACAATCCTTTCTATACGCAGGAAGCGGATGATAGGAAAGATTTTTTGATTTAAAATAGTATTCCTGAATCGGTGGTAAAACAAACCAACTTACCGTTTTCATTTCATTCATTGAAATACACTCACTATGAACCCGATATTTTTCATCAAGTGAAAGATGAATCAATGTATGGTATGTACATACCAATGATGAAAGACCTGCTTTTAATACCGCAACAGTATCAACGGTGTTACAATAAGCTGAAGTCCGCTGACCACTTAACGAACACACTGGAACTTCAATTAATTCAGACAATGGCTTTTGAAACCATGATCTTCCTGGTAAAGAAGAAAAAATATCAAATAACAAAGGTGCAGCAGCTTCTGTACCTGTTAGTCCTGGACGACCTTCACCATCAGCATTACCAACCCATACACCCACAGCGTAATCAGGGGAAACGCCGACTGCCCATCCATCACGAAATCCAAAGCTTGTTCCGGTTTTCCATGCAATTGGTTTTGAACTGGCAAAGTGCTTCCACCCAGTTTCTTCCCCCGGTCGATATAGATCTTTTAATGTTTCGAATGTAAACCAAATGGATGCCGCACTTAAGAATGAATTTGGTTTACCGACTACTTCACTTATAGTTGAATCCAAAAGATAGGTAGGCGGATGAAAATCATTCTTGTTATACTTATTTTCTCCGGGTCTCTCGAAATAATTATCAAGTGTTCGGGCTATAGAAGCGTACATCCCTGTAATATCCCAAAGAGTTCCTTCCGCTCCACCCAATACAAGTGTTAATCCATAATGATCCGCAGGCTTAGTGAGAGTTGTCATGCCGAGATTCTTCAATAAGCTATAGAATTTCTCATAGCGATACTCTTTTAATTCATATACCGTTGGAATATTCAAAGATCTCACCAACGCCGTATTTGCCGGTACTGCACCATCATATTGATGTGAAAAATTTTTAGGAGCAAAGCCTGATATGATTGTTGGTATGTCAGGTACTAACGTTCCTGGAAGCATTTTTCCTTCATCCAGCATAGCAGCAAAAAGAAATGGCTTAAGAATACTTCCTGTGCTTCGGGATGAGCTCACAACATCAACATTTTCTTCATGATTATTTCCTGATTTGCTATTTCCAACGTAAGCCAATGCTTCTCCGGTCTTCACATCGAGTATAAGCGCTGCAGCATTAAATATCTGATTTGCTCTTAGCTTGAGGTAGTGATCATCTACTATTTGCTCCGTTCTCATCTGAAGATTCTGATCAATGGATGACCGAATTACTTGCTGCCCTTTCCCATCCATGGTTATTTTATGTAGCAGATGAGAAGCCATTCCCGGAAGTGCCTGAGGTTTTTCAGGTATCGATTCTGCCAAAGCGAGATTCAGACTTACTTCATCAAGATCACCTTGCTGAAAAAGCTTTCTCAATAGCTGATTTCTTTTCTCTTTCAATTGATCACGATTACGAGATATGTGAATCAAAGAAGGGTTATTTGGCAATACTGCTAGCAATGCTGCTTCGCTCCATGATACATCCCGCGAACTCCTGCCAAAATACCTCCAGCATGCGGCCTCAATACCCACAACGTTTCCGCCGAAAGGTGCGTGGGAAGCATAGAGATTTAAAATTTCATTTTTAGAATATCTCAGCTCAGCACGTGTGGCTAAAATGACTTCAATGAGTTTTTGAAAAATAGTCCTGTCAGGATTTCGTCGTGACATACGGATGATTTGCATTGTTAGTGTACTTCCTCCACTTACAATTTTTCCTGCCTGGATATTTTTACGAAAAGCTCTTCCTAATGCTAAGACATCTACACCAGGATGATCCCAAAATCTTTTGTCTTCATATAGGATGATTGCTTTGGCAAACTTTTCATTCACCCTATGAATCTCCGGAAAGCGCCATTGACCATCCGAAGCGATCGCTGCAGAAAGTAATTGACCAGACCGATCCTCCAAAACCGTAGCGTATTTACTCTTAAAAAGAACAACGGGTAGAGAAAAAAAATAGCAACTAATTGATCCTATCCCAACAGTTGTCAGGATAAGATTTCTTATTGTAAAAAAACGAATCATGTTATTTGTTAGCGTGGCCATGCCAGCTTACATGAAGATCTATCTTTCCACTGCTTCGAGCACAAGTTCTGCGTCCGGCTTCGACTCATCAGTCAACGAAACTTTGCCTCGCTCTTGGCGAAGAATGCGCATGTATAGCGAGATGTTCTTATCAAACAAAAAACGGAAAAAGAGTTTCGTCCATGAATTATGAGACTTTAGTGAATCGTAATACTCCGGCGCCTGCTTCTTCAGATCAGGAAGCTTGTTCCATGGAATGGATGGAAAATCATGATGTTCATTATGGAAACCTACATTAAATGCAACGGCATTAAATGGTCCGTAATAACTATATGTTTCCTGTTTCTCATCCAATGTGAGATAATGTTCCTGTATCCAACGGGCTCCCAGCGGATGAAGACCTACTGAGAAGAAGAAGCTGAATAACAAAAAGAAAAATGCTTTTGGACCAAAGAATACCCAGATAGCGACATTGAATGCAATTTGAACGATCCAATTGGCAACGATCCAGCCGTCAACAGGCTTGATTTCTTTTAAACGGAATGTTCTTATTGCTTGAAATACAGGAAAGAATAACATCCAGATAGCTTTTCCGAAAAATGATCCATTGATCAACTTAGCTTCCCAATAATCAGGAAGGTCACCGTCAAGTTCATGTACTCCCTGGAAAGAATGATGTTTGATATGATAGCGTACAAATGAAATCGCACTTGGAAACATGTGCGGCAAATTAGCGACAATCGCTGCTGCCAGGTTCAAGCCTTTCTTTTTGAAAAGAAGATGGTGTGTGCATTCATGGATCATCACAAATAAAGCATGGTTCGCAAAAGCGCCTCCAACATAGGCTGCCAACACAACAATCCACCACGAAGCATCTTTTACCAGCCATGCACCGCCTACCATTCCCCCAACAAGCGCCAGTATAGCCAAAATTGTGGCAGGGTTTTTACCCATTAGTTTCTTAATGTGAGGATGTTTCTTCATTATTTCATGGGTACGGCCACGATGCGGCTCAGGACCCGTTGAAAAGCGGAATTCGTTAGTTTGGACCATTATTGCTATTAAACTTCAAATTTAAAAAGAAATTGCAGACCCGTGCCACCGCTGTTAGCAGAATAAAACAACCGCATCACGCCTATACAACCAAAAAAAACAAATTCATTCACAAATAGTTCAGTTGTAACTTTGTATTGTATATATAGAATGGAGTCAGAGATTAACCTTCGCTACTTTCCCAAAACAGAAGCGATAATTTTCAGTTTCGCAACGATTGTTTGTATTGCTTGTAGCTACCTGCTTGGATTGAGCGTGTGGCTTGTGATCGCACTTATTTTTATTGCCTACATCGTTACACTTGCCGGCACAACTGCTGTTAGTGTGACAAATGAGTCTCTTAAAATAACGTCACTTGACCCATTTTCTGGTTCACAGGATATTGATATCAAGTCCATTATTAAGCTCAAACGTCTGGATGTTCTGCCTGAAGGAGAAACCAGAACTTCATTTTCTCTTTTCACAAGAAGATGCGAAGTTCAATATCTTAATAAACACGAACAGAAAAATATAATTTATTTTTCAATCTTCAATAAGAAAGCAGAGAAGCAGGTGATGAAGGCTTTAAGAAAGTTGACGAAGAAAGAAAAGATTGAAGAGGAAGAGGAGATTGAAGAAGAGGATTATTCGGACGATATCTTAGATTAGAAAATCCTTATTTAATTATAGAAACCTTTGACAATACGTACTTCCCTTTCTATCTCGATTTCCAAGTATCTTCCAATAAGCTTCGTAAGATCTACTCCACCAAATGATGCGCCATTACCGAAGCTTACTCCTGGTCACATTGTTATCCCATTTATATTGATAGAAACTTTAGGTGATTAGAGTACTATTTTGCACAACAGAAGACCCTTAAAAGGAAATTTTCGTAAATTTTATTTTTATTTCACCTTTTCTTACTTCACTTTTTAAAGATTTTGCTACATATCTATTTAATATTTTAAAGCTCAACCAAATATAACTTCGCTGCATATATTGCATAACATACATCCAATATCATCGCGATGCGCTCCCTTACCCAATCAGAATACGATGAGTTTGGTATTTTCTCACAAACAAGTCCACTCCAAAGTGAGCAAGGAAGAATTTTTATCAACGCCATTGGGTTCTACTCCAACGCTGTGAAAAGTTTAACTTCACTTATTACATTTTTAGATCAGAAATATGACTATAGCGCAGAGGACCTTTCAAGCATTATAAAATCGGCAAGTGAGCAAAAAGCAAAGCAACTACTTCCCGAACTTCAAGTGAAACTGGGTAAGGGTAAAAATTTAATGTGTCCTGGTCCCTCAGAATTTATGCTCGCAGCATGCGACGGGATGTGTACGGACCAGAAAACTAAAGCGGGCGTTCTCGATAAAACAGCAGAAGCTAATTGGTATTCAGGATGTATGTATGGTTGCATTAATCATCCATAGATCACTAATTTAAAATAAAAAAATATGAAACAGACTCGTATTGTTAATGTAATTCTTACCATGCTTCTGATACCGCTTGCTGGCATCGCACAAAGTCAGAAAAAAAATGATCTGTCGGAGAGGTATAATTCCATCGTACAAATTTTTGAAAAGTCTCTCAGCCCACTTGTCCTTCAGTTTGCGAAAGCATCTTACTCACAAAAGGAGATAGAGGATAGTCCAAAAATTGTTGAAGCACAACATCACATTTATCTGCAGAATGCGCAAAGGATTGCCAATGAGTTGAATGCGTCAATGGCTGCAAGTACCGACCATGGTTATTATACAAATGATCGTATCGTGGAGAACCTTCAGTTTGCTTACAGGAATCATTTTCCCGGACTGAATTACAAGTTTTTTGAAACTGTTGCGGCACAGGTCAAAGAGAATGTAAAGTGATTTACTTGAATTCATTGACAAGGCGAGTGCTAACTCTCGCCCTTATTTTTTCAATCTTGTGTAAGTGTTCACTACTGTATGCTCTTATCAATTCCTCGCCAATTTATTAATCATTGAATTTTTCTTTTGATCACATTTACAACCTGCCCTTTCGTCCTCGCATAAATACTTCTATCATACATTGCTTCGCAACTCATGGCTGGCAAATAATAACTTCCGGCATACGCTGCTGTCAGCATAACTTTAAATGTTTTACGCTGACCAGCATTCAAATCGAAATAAGTATACACTCTATCATCGCGAATGTCCTGATACGTGAATGCATCATTCTTAACCGCATCTTCCACCTCATCAAGACGAAGATTGTTTATTTCCCAACCGGAAGGGAAGATCTGATTCAGAGCAAGATTTTTAAACTCGCCACGGATGCCTGGATTGGCAACGGTTACAGTAGCGATAAATTCTATTCCCTGTTCCAGATTTGATGGATCAACAGCGTTGCCATCAGTATCTGTATAATTAACAGAGAGATTCAGATTATTACTTGCCTCCATTTCTTCACCGCGTGCCGGAACTCCTTCAGTGATGATTCGCACAAACAATACTGATTGTACTTGACTTTCAATTTTCAAAGATCCCCCCTTCACTCCATCAAATGGAAGATTTACCTGGGCAATTGGAAGGTCCGTGTTTGCTGTAACTATCTTTCCATTGTATGCATAATTGAATTTCAATGGCCCTTTCTTTTCCGTTCCAGCGAACATTCCCACAGCTTTCAAACTCCACGCTACAGATTGAGTACTCATCCACGAATTAGAGTTGCTAAGAGCAGCAGAGATATCTTTTACCAGCTCAAATGCTTTGATACGCTCATTTAACAATAATAATGTTTCAAGAACAATCGCCCTATCACGAACATCAGAACCATACGAATAGGCCATTTCCTGATACGGCTTTATAGTAACGGGAAGATTTGCGATAAGTATTTTCGCTGCCTCCGGTTGACCAGCTTTTACATACGCTGATGCAAGCATCCACGCAGATGCAATAGGAAGATTACCTGCTTCGCGCAATCTGTTCATGGAAGCAAGATCGGCATCGCCTGCCAACGCAAGTGTGTATAAACGATATGCCTGTATCAATTCACTGCTAAACTGCTCTTTATTCTTTCTCCACTCAACAGATTTACTGCGTTGATATTTCTTCCAACGCTTGATCATATCACCTGGAACGAAGTATCCTTTTGCTTCGGCTTCCAGTAAGAAATGACCTGCATACGTAGATCCCCAACTATCTGAGTCCTGACTTCCTGGCCAGTACGCAAATCCGCCATCACGCGTAACAAATAATTTCAGACGCTCAATACCTGCACGTACGTTGCGTTGAGTGGTGGCCTTCTCATCATCCGTCAATGCTTTTACCTGATCAAGGTATAATTGTGGAAATACCGATGATGTAGTTTGCTCGATGCAGCCGTAAGGATACTGCATGAGATATCTCAAACGCTGACCAAGATTGATTGGAGGAAGCGTTGAGACTTCCAACGTTCCTGTGTTAGTCCCCGTAACACCGACAGCGATTACATCTCCACTCCAGTTTTTATTAGATTCAAGCAAGACTTCTATAACTTTTGTAACAGGGGGATTCGGATTACGAACTTCTATTTCAATAATATCCGTTGATTTATAATTTCCTGATGTAGCAATAACTTCAATCTTCGCAACACCTGTTGCGCTCTTTACTGTGAGATCAAAATCAGTTGTTAGATCTTCCTTCTCCATTAAAACAGTACGCGAGGATTCATTTGATAATGAAACAGGTCCTGAAACTTTTACTTCTATTCTTACATTCTTAATACTTTTCTCCATTGAAAAAACTGTAACAGGAAGCTTAAGTGTTTCTTCTGGCCCAAGTACTCTCGGCAATGTTGCCAGCACCATCAATGGCTTACGAACAGGGGTTGCTTTGTCAGCAGTACCGTAAGCACCTTCATAACCGGCAACAACCATGGTCTTGACAGAACCGATGTATTGCGGCATAATGAATCGATGTTCTTTGCTGCCACCGTCAAGTGTGAATGGTCCGAGAAATTTCACAACAGGTTTAAAACGATTTGCTTTCGCATCGTCTTCCTTACTCTTAGCCATCATGTCACCACCTATCGCGAGAAGTCGTTCAAGCTTGCCACCAAACGCACCCATCACTGCGTCATACACATCCCATGTCTTCACGCCAAGTGCTTCACGTGCATAGAAGCGTGACCATGGATCAGGGGTTGTGAATCGGGTAATATCGAGTAACCCTTCATCAACGACAGCTACGGTATATGTCATTTTTCTTTTTGACTTCTCTGAAATCTTAATGACAACTTCTTGCCCTGGCTCTAACACTTCCGGCATTGAGATAACAGGCTCAAGATGTGTTTTAGGATCTTCAACCGTAATCGGAATTACTCCGTACATTCGGATAGGCAAATCATTTATGGTTTGCGAATGCGGCTGAAGTAATGTGACGCTTACGAAAATATTGGGCGTCATTTCTGGCGTAACATCAAAGCTGAATTGATTGTCGCCTTTCTTTGTTTCAAGCCAATATGAATTGATAATACGGCTACCACTTTCGATACTAATAAGTGCACGACCATTATCACTTCCGGGAATTGTAATCGTCGCCTTCTCTTTTATGTTATACACCGTTTTAGTGGACGAGACAGAAAGCATTGACGCACCTTGTCCTTCATTCTGAGCGCGACCAGCCCAACCTGGCCAATCTATGTAAACTATTTTTGCAGTGCTGTGACCAGAAACAGGATCTTTAGCACGAACAATAAATCTTCCCCATTCAGGATATTTGATTCTGAAGTCCCACGTACCTTTACCATTAATCGTTTTAATCTTTCCCTTTGCAATTGGTGTTGCATCAGAACCAGTCATATAATTTGCGTTGCCATCAGAACTATCCCACCACCATTTCCATTCCAGCTTGTAGATAGATATCTCAACATTATCACGGGTAATTCCATTGCCTTCAGCGTCAATTGTAACAACATCAACACGATGCGTTGTATCAGTCAATAACATTCCACGGGCCTTATCACCTTTCGGAAGACGAATACCAGTGAATGATTTATATGGATAGAATGGAAGACTGAAACGATCAATACTGAAGTTGCCGCTTTCTTCATACACCTTTCCTCTGAAAATAGCGCTGAGCATCCCCGATGGCTCCCCACTTACTTGAAGTGATGCATTAATAGTTGCATTTCCATCATCATCCGTATATCCCTCAAAAATTGGTTTTGCTTCACTGTCAATATCTTTTGCAGGATCATCAAACGTGTATTCAGGATATTTCTCAAATTTTGTTTGAGCTTTAGTGAGCACTACTTCAAACACAGCATTGAGGTTTCTTCCCGGGGAACCAGCAAGCCAATCAACATGAAGCTTCCCTGATAGATTATTATTTTCTGCTGTTATCTTATCCTTTCCAAAATCAAGCTTGATCTTAAGCCGGTTTGGTTTGATTGTTTCAACTTTAACTACCTGAGTGAATGACGCTCCACCAACTTTTACGCGTGCCGTCCAGTTTCCAGTTGGCGCATCCGATGCTGTCAATGTAGCAAATTTATAAAACCCATTTTCTGAAGCGGACTTTACAATACGTTGAGTGATCTGGCCCTGCGGATTCTGAAGTTCCATCACAACAGGATGAGCCGCCGGCAGCAACTTCAATTTATCTTCCAAAAGAAAAGTCAAGTACAGTGAATCACCTGGTCTCCAAACACCACGCTCGCCATAAATCAATCCTTTCAATCCACGCTCAACCAGTTCGCCACCAACATCAAAACTACTGAGTGAAAGAGATTCACCATCAACTAATCTGAGATAGCCACGCTGCGAACCACTTTTTGCAATGAGCGCAAATGGTGCTTGCTTTGAATTAATTGTAACCTTTCCATCAGAATCTGTTGCAGCAACGCTGATAAGTTGTTGTTGAAAATCATAGAGCTCGACTTCTACACCACTCTGAGGCTTGGTAGTTTTTAAATCATTAATAAATACAATTGTATTTCCATCTCCTCCACGCTTCGCCATTATCCCAAGATCAGAAGCAATGACATTTCTCGTTACGTTGCGGTTGTTGGTATAATATGAACTGTTACAAGGATTGTCTCGCTGGTCCCAATCGTAATTATCATTGTAATAATATTCTTCATAAGAATCCCATGCGCTGTCATCCTCTTCTGGTTCATTCCAATCTTCTTCTGTAGCGGGCGTTTCAGGAGTTCCTTCGCCTTCTGAGCATGTATACACAGAGTATGATCTTTTAAAGCTTATCTTCACCTGATAGATAGCTCCTGGTTCTGTATTAATATATTTTGAAAGATCTATGGTGTAGCGATTCCATTTTGAAAAATCCGTAACCCCTGAACTCTCAAGGGATACCATTTTTTTGATGATCGACTTTCCAACACGGCGCATTTCCTGGCTACCGTTAAAATTATTCACCTGCAGAAACTGTAATACATTTCTTTCAAATACTTTAATGATTTGGATGTCTACCGCTTTAAGACTCACCGCTTCAAATGGAAGGATCAGTCCGTCAGTGGATGGAAGAATATTTCCCTTGCCTAAAAATCTCACTAATGGCGCAACCTGTTCGAATAATACATCGAAAGTGCTACCCTGTTCCATTCGATAGTTCAGGATATTTTTTATACCTGCCTCAATTGTAATTGTCTTTGAACCTGTTTGACGAACTGGAGGAAAAACATGGACTTCATTTTCCTTGATTTCAAAATCAAGAGATTGAATGTCTGAAATAGTAATCAAACCAGCAAGATTTTGTTTTTCACTTAATGGATCTGAAAATTGAATTACGGCATGTTGATTACCACTTTGAACAACCTTTACACTCATTACTTTAAAATCGCCGAGTGCAGGAATTTCAATATTTTTATTCATATCCTGATTGTTACCAAGACCTTGGCCCTTCACAGTAATGGCAACGCTGCTCGCTTTATCTTTTCGTGCAACATCTTCAATAATGAAAGCATGTTGTTTACCTTCACCAGTGTGCGACCATGTTATCTTTAAAGATGTACCCTCTTGATCAGCTGAAAGTATTTTCTCGACAACGTCTCCTTCTGCAAAATCTGCCGTATATAAAAAGCCTTCAATCTTCTGGCGTTTTAATTCTGTCTTAACATAAGGTTTTACATTCTCAATAGTCAACTCAAAATTCTGGGGTATTACCTGAAACGTGTATTCAAATGTTTTCAGGTCCGAAGGCACATCGATCAATCGCGCTAAATCGAATTTAATTTCGTAAACCTGCCCGGATCGCAGTCGCACTTCCGGACGAAACTCCACCGTGTGCTTATCCAGCCAAACTGTCTTGCCACTAACAGAAGGTTTAAAACTGAAAAGATTTACAGATGTTTCTCCCAATGCAGTGGAATCAATGACATCTTTCGTGAGCACTATCTGAATGGCCGAACCAGAACCGACAACTCCAGCCGTGTAAGATGCTATGTACTCCCCGAACGCAGGATTAATCGCTGTAGCTTTGATACCAAGGCTTTTGGCATTATTGAAATAAAGTACGCCGGCTAAAACTGCTACTAATACAATGGCGCCGAGGGTAATTTTTTTCCAGGGTAGATTCTGCATAATCAATTTGAAGATTTAAAAATTTGAAGATTGGTTGCGCCCAAAGTCGTCAAGATAGAGTTCTGAATACAGGATATGCATTTTGGCATTGAACGGGTGTCTAAGTTCGGGAGATTTTTGAGAGCAACAAAAAAGCCCACAATTAATTATTTATTGTGGGCTCTGGAAGGAAGTTTCCAGGTTGCAGGATACGTGTTATATGTGGTGTTAACCTGAAACTTGCAGGTCTGCAACCTCTGACTATACCTTAACTTCTTCCTTATTCATAACCTTTGTTTGAACCTGAATTGACTCGTGATGGAATAATCGTAACAAATCACGGGTAAAACCTTCATCCAGTCCCATTGCCTTTCCAAGTGAGGCACGGGTATGCACAATTTCTTCCCAACGGTTGACCTGAAGAATAGTGACATTATTTTCTTTTTTGTACTGACCGATCTTTTCAGAAATTTTCATACGGCTTGCAATCTTCTGCATGATCTCATCGTCAATCTGGTCGATCTGCTCACGCAGGATGCTTAGAGTATCTTTAAATGTTTTGTTGTCAGACGAAGGCATGCGAACAACCAAACCTTCAATAATCTTCGCGAGAACAGCCGGCGTTACTTGTTGCTTCGCGTCACTCCATGCTGCATCGGGATTCAAATGACTTTCAATCATCAAGCCTGCCATGTCAAGGTCAAGCGCTTTTTGAGCTACCATTGCAATCAGTTCGCGATTACCTGCAATATGACTTGGATCACAAATCATTTCTATTCCAGGCATGCGGGTCTTCAATTCAATTCCAAGATTCCACATTGGTGCATTACGGAAAGGTCCCTTCTCGAAAGAAGAAAATCCTCTGTGGATAGCCGACATCTTTGTAATACCCGCGCGACTCAATCTTTCAAAAGCACCAAGCCATAATTCTATATCAGGGTTTACCGGGTTTTTCACCATTACCGGAATATCAATACCGCGCAATGAATCAGCAATCTCCTGGACTGAGAATGGGTTTACTGTAGTGCGCGCGCCAATCCAAAGAACATCCACTCCGGCTTTAAGACATGCCTCAACGTGAGCCGCTGTTGCAACTTCGGTAGTGATCGGCAATCCAGTTTCCTGTTTCGCTAGTACAAGCCATTTCAAACCTTCCTCTCCTGCTCCTTCAAATTGACCAGGACGCGTTCGGGGTTTCCAGATGCCGGCACGAAGCATGTGAACCATACCCGTTGCCGCCAATTGCTTCGCGGTAGTAACCATCTGACTTTCTGTTTCAGCACTACAAGGACCGCTGATGATCAGTGGCTTAGTAATATTAAATGCGGCGGTAATTGGTTCGAATTGCATGTCGTAAAATTATAGATTTCTATTGATTGATTTTTCAGTTTCGGGCAACGTTTTCTTCAGTTCTGTTGGAGCATCCAAGATCTTTCTGATCTTATTCGCTTCTTTCATAACATTATAAATCTCTTTTGTGTTTCCTTTCATCAGCTGATAATGAAACTTTTGTAAGTGCATGATATATTCGGCCAGCGCCTGACCTAAATATTCCGCATTTTGCTCAAATATCGGCGCCCACATATCCGGCGAACTCTTGGCAAGACGCACCGTTGAGGTAAGTCCACTACCTGCCAGGTTAAAAATATTCTTTTCATCTTTCTCAATATCCAGAACTGTCTGGCTAAGTAAAAAAGAACTCACATGAGACAAATGAGAAACATATGCCACATGTTTGTCATGCTCATCAGGATCCATAAAGATAGTTTTCAATCCAAGCGCTGCAAAAATCTTGTGAGCAACAACCAAAGATTCATCTGAAGATTTTTCACGTTCGCAGATGATGTTTGTCTTGTCGGTGAATAGTCCGATAAATGCTGCTTCGGGGCCAGAATTTTCGGTTCCCGCAATTGGATGAGATGCTACAAATTGTTTTCGGTTAATGTGATTAGAAACCGAGCGACAGATCAGGGACTTCGTTGAACCCGTATCAATTACAACGGCCGATTTTTTTACACTATCCAATACCTGCGGCAAGAGAGCACTCATTGTGTTCACCGGTATTGCTAATATTATCACGTCAGCTTTCTCTAATGCTTTGTCTTCTTGCTGAATTGAATCGACCAATCCCAGATCAACAGCCCTTTTGCCATTCGCCTCATTGAGATCAACACCGACAAGTTCTTTTGCGAGTCCTGCTTTACGAAGATCAAGACCTATCGATCCACCAATTAATCCAAGACCAATGATCGCTACGTTCATACTCTCGCCCTTAATTTAGTTGAATGTTTTAGAAATGATTTATTCCATTGACGAATACGCATTAGCGCTTCTTCCATTTTTTCAATGGATGCGCATAAAGATATTCTGATATGTCTGCGACCACTCTCTCCAAAAATAAACCCTGGAGTTATAAAGACTTTTGTGCCGTATAAGATTTCATCAATCCATTTTTCCACATCGGTAATATCAATGGGAGCTTTTCCCCAAATGAATAACCCTGATTGTTTATGTGAATAAGTACAATGGAGCTCATCAAGAATTTGTCTCGCAACGACAGATCTACCACGATATATGTTATTAAGTTCATCAAACCATTGCTGGTCACTTTTCAGCGCTTCAACGGCGGCATGTTGCAATCCAAGAAACATTCCTGAATCCATATTACTTTTAACACGCAACACTACTTCAATAAATTCCTTCTTACCCGCTACCCAGCCAATTCTCCAACCAGCCATGTTGTGCGATTTACTTAGTGAGTTTAATTCAAGCGCAACATCTTCAGCACCTTCAATTGAGAGAATGCTTAACGGTAAATCATTCAGAATCCTGCTGTAAGGATTATCATTAACGATAAGGAATTGATTTTCTCTTGCAAGATCCACTAACTCTTTCATTTCATCACGCGAAGCAACTCGTCCCGTTGGCATGTGAGGAAAATTCACCCACATAATTTTTACTTTTGAAAGATCTTGTTTTTTAAGGGATGCAACGTCAATTCCCCAATCAAGGGACTCTTTCATTTCGTATGTTCTGATCTTTGCTCCTGCCAGTTTGCCAACCGATGCGTATGTCGGATATCCTGGATCTGGAATAAGGATTTCATCACCTTCATTTACAAATGCCATGGCAATATGCATGATGCCCTCTTTAGAACCCATTAATGGTAAAATACCGGATTCAGCATCCAACTGAATGTTATACACGTTATTATAGAGTGTAGCAATCGCCTGGCGCAATGCTGGAATTCCTCTGTAGTTCTGATAACCATGATTGGCAGGGTTTTCAGAAGATTTTACCAAAGCAGATATCGTATTTGTTGAAGGTGCGAGGTCCGGACTTCCAATCCCAAGATTAATAATCCGGAGTTCTGGAGTATCAAGTATACGCACTTCTGCCAGCTTTTTACTGAAGTAATATTCTTCTACGTTAGCAATTCTATTTGCTGTCTTAATCATATTCCTTATCAGAATTTTATTTCTGCTTTTTTATATTCGCCCAACACATTCAGATTGCGTGTTTGACGCAATATCCGATTTAATGCTACATCATAATTTTTCTTTCGCTTCCACTCTACGTCAATGTGAATTGAATACTCCCTGGGCTTTCCTATAATAGGGATTGATTGGATCTTGGTAAGATTGATGTTGTTGTCGCTAAACGATGTAAGAACATTAGCAAGACTTCCTGCTTCATTCCTAACTTCAAACGAAAGAGATGCTTTATTACTCCCTGCAATATCCTCACTGTTCTTTGTAAGAATGAGGAATCGCGTAAAATTCTTTTTATGCGTTTCTATTCTTTTTTCCAGGATCTCTAATCCAAATTTCTTGGCAGCATATTCGTTTGCAATCGCTGCCGAATCCTTACATTTTTTGTCTCTTATTTTCCTTGCTGATAGTGCTGTGTCTTCACTCTCTTTGATTTCAACTCCTTCAAGCTTATTTAGAAATTCAGTACACTGACGAATAGCCATTGGATGAGACTCAATGCTTTTAATGTCTTTCAGCTTTACGCCAGGAAGCACGAGTAAATGCATGTGAATTGGCAAATACAACTCACCAATGATTGAGAAATGATACTCTTGAAGGAGAAAATAATTTGGAAGAATGCTACCTGCAATTGAATTTTCAATTGCCATTACAGCATAGTCTGCTTCATCGTGTTTAAGTGCTTCGCAAAGTGCATGAAAAGAAAGGCACTCGATTGTATCGATTGGCCCCTGGAAATGCGTGAGGGCAGCCACTTCATGAAAGCTGGTAGCGATTCCCTGTATTGCAATTCTTAACTTTTTCTTTTTCATACTTTTTTGCAATTCAAACAAAAAAAAATCCCGGATGGACCGGGACTTTCTGAGTTTCTGTTATCTGTAAATGATTAACAAAGCGCTCTGTCAGTCCCGTAGGATTGATAGAAATAGAAGTAAAAATAAAATCGCTTGGTTCTCATTGTGCTATTTTCATGGGCGAAGAACGCAGAAAATTACTATTGGAACAACTCCATTAATAAAGAATTTGAGAAATTCCATCGCCACTAACTACTGTTAGTCGGTTGATATTGGCTCGCTTGAGCTAAAAAAGTAACTTTGGGTGAAATTTAATCACAATGAAAAACCTTCTCACAGCCTCCCTGTTAGTTATTCTTATTGCATGTGGCAAAACTAATGATCATCCCGGTCATGATCAGCATGAGGCAATTGGTGACAAGCCTAACCAGGCCCTTAGCGATGAGGTTGACCAAATTCACATGGATGTCATGGGAAAAATGGATGAGGTTTATGCTCTGAAAGGCACGCTGTCAGAAAAGATTACCACTAATCCCACTATGGCTGAAGACGCTAAGATCGAAGTAAGTAAAACGATTATGCAATTGGATTCAGCATACAAAGTCATGATGGATTTTATGCATCAACCTCAGCCACCTGACTCAATAGATGCCGAGATCGCAAGAGAATTTTATGAAACAGAAATCGAAACTATTAAGAAGATTCGCGATTTCTTTGACGAAACAATTACCAGGGCCAACGCTATAGTTGTCAAAAAATAATTTAATACGTATTTTTTTTACCGATTCCTGATTCGGAAAGGGAGGAGGCTATTTTGGCGTACAAGAATCTTTCCAGGAACTTCCGGATACAATCACTTCTCTATTCTGTAAAAATTATAAAACTCTGTAGCATGCACTAATTGAAGATGAGGTAAGCTTAGGGTCGTGCGGCTCAGCACATAATTTATTTTTAATTTATTAAATCTTTCGAACTTAACCTCCGGAGTATCGGAAGCCGATACAATATTCGTAGTATATAATATTGGATTTCCATGTTTGGTAGAGAACGGAAGAATCGCTTCTGTAGTTGAACCAAAATCATATTCCGTATAAAGCCAAAGAATTGTAATATTCGATTGTTCTGATATAAAGTCTGGTAATTCATTCAATGCATTCTGAAATGACCTGTAAGATTGAAGTGCTTGAAATGCCTTTTTGTGTTCATTTATACTATTTGAAACATTTTTATACAAAAGAGGAAAAAATAAAAAACTTAAAATTAAAATCGTGTATTTAAAAACCTGAGACGAACTGGTTAGGATCAAACTGATAATCAATAAAGGTAATAGTATCGCTGATTGTTTCAGGAAGTACCATTCTCCTGCTGAATAGTACGCCATCAAAGCACCCAACAACGAAATACTTATCAGAAGAGCCGCTCCAAGTATCTGATGTTTTGTTTGCCACCATCTAACTGCTGCCATTATTACTAGAACCAGAAGTATATAAACTACTATAGAACTGCTTTTCAAAAGACGAAAAGTATTCCCCAAGGTAGACAGTACCGTTTTTGAAATAAAGTCAAGAATGTCCAGTTTAAATAATCTGTCAATTTTCTGCATTCCACCAGCATAGGGAGGGGCTGTAAAATATCGCATGAATAAAAGTATCACAACCAGCCCCACTGCAAAAACGAGTATCATTTTCTTTCTCTCCTTCCGGCATGCACTTACTCCGATAAGACCTGCTAGCCAAAAAATTGTTGTTACTCTTGAAAGCGATACTACAATGACGAGCATAATGAAAATTATTATGAATCTATTCTTCATATTTCCATCTGTCGATTGATGAATTTTGATTATTAGAAGAGTGAAAATGACAGCAATCAAAAGATGAAAAGACTCGGGAAAATAGGTGAATATATAACCTGTAAATTGCTCGGTAAAGATTAATATACTGCCTGATAAAAGTCTATCCTCCAATGATATCGGTAAGAAAAATAGTATCAGTATGATCGTAATTAATGCAAACGTAAAATGAATCTTAATAAACAAGGAAGGACTTTGGTCAAACATTAATCGCATCGCTCCATACATTATTGAATATCCCGGCCCGTACCAGTTCATCTCACCAATCCTTGACACATTCTCGGAAATACAACTTTCTGCCCTCACAGAACCAGTTTCAGAAAAAACTTTAGCGGAACAATAATTTATCACCTCGTCTTCGTGAATAAGAAAATACCGGCCGTCTGCAACGGCTTGAAAAAATAAGAACCCTAAAAAAACAATCTGAAGGGTAATCAGAAGCTTTAATAATAACAATCGATGGCTTTTTAACACTTCTGATATACTTTTAATGGTTCTTTTCACATCCAGGAAAACGAATGTCCCGAAAGGTAAAATTTAAGAAATGAAAAAAAGTGTTTTAATTACCGGAGCCGCAGGAATGATCGGATCTCATCTTACCGAAGAGCTGCTAAAAAAGGGTTATTCCGTTACAGGAATTGACGACCTGTCGTATGGAAGTCTCGAAAACTTAAAAAATTGTTTGACAAGCAATAATTTTAAATTTTACAGGATCAATATTCTTGATTTCGATTCTCTAAAAATTCTTGGTAAGGACATGGATTCAATAATCCATTTGGCTGCGGTTAAGAAGATCTCTGAAAAAGATATAAGTCTCCCCACATTACTTGTGAATACAAAAGGAACAGAAAACGTTTTGGAGACAGCAAAGATGTGGGGATGTAAAGTTGTCTTTGCCTCTACGTCAGATGTATATGGAATGTCTCCAGATTTGCCGCTTAATGAAGACGGGGATCTATTGTTAGGACCAAGCCTTATCAAGCGGTGGAGCTATGCCGTTTCCAAATTATACGGTGAACAACTTTCATTTGGATATTATCATGATCATAAAGTTCCGATCGTGGTGATCCGCTATTTTGGAGCCTTCAGCTCTAGATCAAGTTTTGCATGGAGCGGTGGACATGTACCTATTTTTCTTAGGGCCATTTTAAATGATGAAGAAATTATCATTCATGGGGATGGACTTCAAACGCGTTCAATGGGATTTGTCTCCGACCTTGTAAACGGAACAATTCTCGCACTGGAAAATGATAAAGCTATTGGAGAAATCATCAACATCGGAAATGACGAAGAGCTTTCTGTCTTGGCTACCGCTAAGATTATTCATACGTTATCAGGAAGTAAAAAAGAGCTAAAGATTAAATTTGTCCCAATGAGTGAAGTCTTCGGAAAGTATAAAGATATTCTCAGAAGAATACCTGATCTGTCAAAAGCAAAAAGAATTCTAGGATATCAGCCTGCTGTTAAATTAGAGGACGCAGTGAGGCTGACGATAAAAGAGATTCAAAAAACGATTACATACTGAATGATATTTTTTCTCATCCCTGTTTTCAACGAATCTGCTAATCTCAAAAATCTATACGGCGAACTTACCGCATGGCAGGGTAAAAATGAAATTCATTATGTTTTTTCAGATGACGGATCAAAAGATGGATCAAGGGAATTAGCCGCAAAATTATTTGAAAAAAAATCATTCACAGTTCTTGGTGATGGAGTTAATCGCGGACCTGGCGCAGCTTTCAACGCTGGATTTGAGTGGATACTTAAAAATTCAAAACCAGAAGATACCATTGTAACAATTGAAGCTGATTGCACTTCAGATCTCGGTATTCTTGACGTGATGCTCAACCTTCAAACAATGGGATTTGATCTTGTACTTGCTTCGGTTTATGCTCAGGGTGGTGGTTTTGAGAAAACTTCGCTCTTCCGGAAATTTATTTCTGCCGCAGCAAATTTTATGTTTCGTTTTTTATTTAATGTAAAAGTACTTACCCTAAGTTCATTCTATCGCGTGTACCAGGTTTCATTACTCCAGCGAATACAAAGTAAATTTAATGGAATCATCACTGAGTCAGGCTTCATCTGTATGCTTGAAGTTTTGATAAGATCAATTCATTGTGACGCAAGGATTATTGAAGTACCAATGCAACTGCATTCATCTAAGAGAGTTGGGCAATCGAATATGAAAGTGATGAAGACCACAATGCAATATTTTAAGTACTTACTCAAGGCAAAGTCACCTAAGTAGAAGATGCCTAATGCCCAATGCCTTTAAATAGAGATATGCGAACTCGGAAAGCTTGCAGATCATTTATTGACTAAAACAGGCAAGCTCGTAATCAACATCTTCAAATCAAGATCATTGACAAGTTTCTTCTCATCTGCAACCAGAAGGAAGTTCTCATAAAGAGAATTAAGCTCTTCTCCTGCAAAGCTATAGCCCAATAATTCGGCCCGATGCTTCAATGCAGCTCTTCCGCTGCGCGCAGTAAGCACGATCGAAGAAGAACCAAAACCGACATCTGCAGGATTAATGATCTCGTAATTCTCAGAATGCTTCAGAAAACCATCCTGATGGATACCAGAAGAATGAGAGAATGCATTTTTACCAACGATCGCTTTATTAGGTTGAATAGGCATGCGCATCATTGAGCTTATCAACTGGCTCATTTGTGAGATTCTTTCTGATTTAATATTTGTATACAATCCAAGATCACTATGCGTTTTAATGATCATGGCAACTTCTTCAAGCGCAGTATTACCAGCGCGCTCACCGATTCCATTGATAGTTACTTCCGCCTGACGAGCTCCGTTAAGCAAACCAGCCATCGTGTTGGCAGTAGCCAATCCAAGATCATTATGACAATGAACGGAAATAACCGTCTTATCAATGTTCTTTACGTTCTCAAATAAATATTGAATTCGCTTTCCATACAAATGTGGCAAACAATAACCCGTTGTATCGGGAATATTGACTACATCCGCACCTGCAGCGATGACCGCCTCTGTCAGCTGTGCTAAAAAACCAAGATCAGCGCGACCGGCATCTTCAGCATAGAACTCCACTTCATAACCTTTGCTCTTGGCATACTCAACTGCCCACACTCCTTGTTCAAGCACCTGGGCGCGGTCACTGCGGAACTTATGTTTAATGTGAACATCAGAGGAACCTATTCCTGTATGAATCCTTCCATGTTTCGCATGATGCAGTGCTTCAGCAGCAACATCAATATCTTCCTTCTTCGCGCGGGTAAGTCCACACACTGTAACATGATTTACGGCTTTTGAAATTTCAACAACCGAAAGGAAATCTCCTGGACTTGAAATAGGAAAACCCGCTTCGATTACGTCAACCCCTATGTCTTCCAACTCATGTGCGATGATAACTTTCTCTTCTGTAGAAAGCTGACATCCTGGAACTTGTTCGCCATCGCGAAGAGTTGTGTCGAAGATCTGAATTTTATTTGCCATAAGAACTGGTTAATCGTTGATCGTTAATTGTTATTCGTTCGCCACTATCCAAAACTAGTTAACTGATGCGTTTGCCGTTACTAACTTAGCAAGTACCTGCGCACCCATTGCCTGCGTGTTTAATATTTTATGTTCAACCGTTTTCTTATCTGCTATGTCAACTGTGCGATATCCGTCTTTCAGTGTATCGGACACTGCTTTGAGAACAGCGTCCGATTCTTCTTTCATTCCAAATGAAATATCAAGTAATAGTGCTACTGATAAAATGCATGCAAGCGGATTTGCTATTCCCTTTCCTGTGATATCATGCGCACTTCCGTGAATCGGTTCGTACAAACCGATCGTATCTCCTATTGAAGCTGATGCTAACATTCCCATTGAGCCCGCTATTTGTGATGCTTCATCTGTAAGGATATCGCCAAATAAATTTCCTGTCAGGACCACATCAAAGCTTCTTGGGGCCTGAATGAGTTTCATCGCTGCAGAGTCAACAAACTGATGCTCCAATATTATATCAGGATATTGCTTGCCTATTTCTTGTACTGTCTCCCTCCACAACCGTGAACTCTCAAGAACGTTAGCTTTATCAACTGATGTTACTTTCTTTTTTCTGGTCTTTGCCGCCTGAAATGCTTTGTGAGCAATACGTTCGATCTCATAACGCTGATAGATCATAACATCGTAGGCAGTGTTCCCACCGTCTTTACGGCCTTTCTCACCAAAATAGACATCACCCGTGAGCTCGCGGAAGAAAAGAATATCCGATCCTCGCAATACTTCTGCTTTGATACTTGACGCATCAAGAAGTTCATCAAAAAGTTTTATCGGGCGAAGATTAGCATACAAGCCAAGCTCTTTCCGCATCTTTAACAGCCCCTGCTCTGGTCTTACTTTCAAGGTAGGATCATTATCATACTTCGGATGACCTACAGCACCAAATAAGATGGCATCACAATTCCTAAGTTTTGAAAGTGTTTCATCAGGAAGAGCACTTCCTGTACTTTCAATAGCATCATGCCCTATAACCGCTGTATCAAATTCAAATGAATGACCGAAGTCTTCTGCGATTTTTTGTAATACTTTTTTTCCTTCGATCGTTACCTCTTTACCAATGCCATCGCCCGGAAGAATTACAATCTTTTTATTCATATTATGAATGTGCTAAATCAAATTCACGTATTTCACTATTCAAGCTCAATAAATAATCGATATCATCATATCCATTGACCATGCATATTTTCTTGTAAAGATTTATGTCGAAGCTTTCAGAAGCGCCATTAACTGTTATTGTCTGTTTTTCGAGATCAACAATTACTTCAGTTTTAGGATTTTTTTCAATCGCTATAAAAAGACCTTGTAAATAGTTGTCAGAAACAACCACGGGAAGCAATCCATTATTCAACGCGTTACCTTTAAATATGTCGGCAAAGAAACTTGAAATCACCACCTTGAATCCAAAATCATGAATAGCCCACGCTGCATGCTCGCGACTGCTTCCACAGCCAAAGTTTTTTCCTGCTACCAGGACCTTACCTGAATAAATTCCTGTATTTAACACAAAATCTTTTACTGGATTATTGTCGGAATCATATCTCCAGTCACGAAAAAGATTATCACCAAATCCTTCCCGGGTTGTTGCTTTTAAAAAGCGCGCAGGAATTATCTGATCCGTGTCAATATTTTCTACAGGCAGTGGAACTGTAGTTGTAACCAGTCTTGTAAATTTCTCTTTACTCATTATTTCGTTGTTGGTTGATCGTTGTTGGCTGATGGTGGCCGAATAACGACCGACAACAACCATCAAAGAATTAAACTAACTCGCGCACATCTGTTATTCGTCCTGTAATTGCAGCCGCAGCCGCACTTAGCGGACTTGCCAAAAATGTTCTTGACTTCGGACCCTGGCGTCCTTCAAAATTTCTATTCGATGTAGCGATGCAATATTTTCCAGCAGGGACTTTATCTTCATTCATACCAAGACATGCAGAGCAGCCCGGGCTTCTTAATTCAAAACCCGCTTCTTCAAAAACTTTATCAAGACCCTCACGTTTCGCTTGTTCTTCAACTTGTTTGGAACCAGGAACGACCCATACTTTAACATTCGCTGCCTTCTTTTTTCCCTTCACCATTGCTGCTACCAATCGCAGATCTTCGATGCGCGCATTTGTACAACTTCCGATGAAAACATAATCGATTGCCTTTCCAAGCAATTGGGAACCAGCTTCAAGCCCCATGTAATCAAGTGACTTCTTAAGGGATATTTGCCCACTGATCTCTTTTAATTCTTCAATGGTTGGTATGCGGTCGCTGATTCTCATTCCCATACCTGGGTTCGTTCCGTAGGTGATCATTGGACCAATATCATCTGCTGTAAATTTTAAAACAGCATCATACACAGCACCTTCATCTGTTTTTAATTTCTTCCACTCCTCAACTTTCTTCTCAAATACTTTCCCTTGTGGTGCGAATCTTCTTCCTTTAATATAATCGAATGTTATTTCATCGGGTGCAATCAACCCACCACGCGCACCCATTTCGATACTCATATTACAGATTGTCATTCGCGCTTCCATTGAAAGATTACGAATGGTATCACCTGCATATTCAACAAAATATCCTGTTGCGCCGCTTGCTGTAAGTTGAGATATGATATAAAGAATGATGTCTTTGCTCAGAACACCTTTGCTCAATTTTCCATTGATCTCAATGCGCATCGTCCTTGGTTTGTTTTGAAGAATGCATTGTGTTGCCAATACTTGTTCTACCTCACTTGTGCCAATACCAAATGCAATGTTCCCAAACGCACCATGTGTTGATGTATGACTGTCTCCACAAACAATCGTCATACCGGGCAACGTCAAACCAAGTTCCGGGCCGATGATATGAACAATTCCCTGGAACGGATGACCAAGATCATAAAGCTCAATTCCGAACTCCTGGCAATTGTTCCGAAGTGTCTCCACCTGATGGCGGGACAAAGCTTCTTTAATTGGAAGATGCTGATCCTTCGTAGGAACGTTATGATCTGCCGTTGCAGTAGTTCGATGCGTGTTAAAAACTTTTATTCCTCTTTTTTTTAATCCATCAAAAGCTTGTGGACTTGTTACTTCATGAATAAAATGCCTGTCTATAAATAACGCATCGGGATATCCTTCAGCATTCTTTACAACATGACTGTCCCAGATTTTCTCAAAAATTGTCTTTGGTTTTGTATCGTTCACAACAATCGTTAGTTTGGACAGAACTCTATAAAATGAAATCGCCCTGCCAAAACATTTGTCTTGACAGGGCAAATCATTACTTTCTTTTCTGTAACGAATATGAGAATTTTTATTCTACAGGATCAGTATATTTCCAAAAATATTTTAATTCACTTACAAGTGTTAGTTTAAAGCAATCTCGGCGATAAAAAAACATAAACACATAGACATAGACATTCTAATCCTTCTGCTACCAATGTGTTTGAAAACTACTTAATCAATTTCGCTTCCGATGTTATTGGAATGCTCAGCACTTTCGATATTAGGCAATTCTGTTCTGCACCTTTTACTATATCAAGGAAAGTTTGATCAGGAACGTTAGGAACTTTGCCTTCAACGACCAAATGAACACCCGTGATCGCCAAACCTTCGAGCGTAACGGATGCTTTGGTATCAAGTGATGTTGGAGTAAATCCCGCTTGACCTAATGCAGCACTAATTGCCATAGTAAAACATCCTGCATGAGCTGCTGCAAGTAATTCTTCTGGGTTAGTTCCAACACCATCTGCGAAGCGAGTATTAAACGAATATTGTGATTTATTAAGAACTGTGCTCTGAGTTGAGAGCGTTCCTTTTCCGGCTTTCAAGTCGCCTTCCCAGTGAGCTGTTGCGTTACGTTGCATAATGATAATTTTTAGTTTGGAATGTGTGTTTTCGTTGATAGATAACAGTAAAATAAAAAAAACGTTCACTAAGTAAACATAGAGGTATTGGGCACTAGGATTACCACCACGGCAATGGAAACGTTATCTGGCTTACAGAATCAACGACCATATCTGGTTTAAATGCGTAGCGACTAAGATTTTCTTTTTTAGTAATGCCGCTCAATACAAGTATCGTCTTATAACCCATCTGTACTCCCCCACGAATATCCGTTTCCATCGTATCGCCAATGATGGTTGTTTCTGCCGCTTCAAGTCCCAGTGCTTTTCTTGCTGAGCGCATCATTACCGGACTTGGTTTTCCAATAACAAACGCTTCAATGCCAGTTGCCTCTTCGATCATTGCTGTTGTAGCTGCAATACCAAGATTAGCCCATCCTTTTTTCTTTGGTGAGGGATCACGATTGGTAGTAATAAATTTTGCACCTGCTAAAATCATATCAACAGCACGTTGCACCATTTCAAGAGTAAAATTTCTTCCCTCACCCAATACAACAAAATCCGGATCTGTATCAATTAACGTAATTCCATTTTCATGGAGGCTGGTGAGTAATCCTCCTTCACCTAAAACATAGGCTGTTCCATTTGGAATCTGGGTGGAAAGAAATTTACCAGTTGCCATCGCGCTGGTGTAGATATGTTTTTCAGTAACATCCATACCAAGCTTATGGAGTTTTCTTACAGCCTCAAGTCGGGTACGCTGACTATTATTCGTCATGAAACTAAAAGGAATATTCTGACTAACCAGGCTCTTGATAAAAACATCTGCCCCGGGAATCATAACATCTCCTCCATACACCACTCCATCCATGTCTATTAATAAGCCCTGCGCCATACTTTTTTTATTGCATAAAATATAATCCAAGATACGCTATCCGGTCTGCCTAATCATGAATACGCTGGAAAAAATTATAAATTGAATACCAAATGAATTTCAAATGCGTCAATAAAGAGATAAAGCATCTTCTGATAGCTGTTGCGGCACGACAAGTTGATCAATTCTTTTTAACATTCACCTTTTCTGAAATAATATCAATTAAGGAAATTAGCTCTGCAACTTTATGTTCATCAACGTATTTCTCAATTTTTTCTCTGGAAAACTGATCACCAAGTCACTGTTCTTCGTACCAATGATAAGCTTCCAGATATTCAGTTTCTGCTAATATGATTTAAACCCTGATTAGAATCCTTGTGATTTTAGTACTTATAAAAATCAAAAGTTATTGCCCACGCTTGGTTATGCCAAGCGCAAAGCTTAAACCAAATATTCAAACAAATTCTCATTCTGATTTACAAGCGTATAACTTAGTTTGTGACTATTCATCCGCTCAATGAGCAAAGCAAAATCTTCTTTGGATTTAACTTCAATACCAATCAAAGCCGGACCAGTTTCTTTATTGTGCTTTTGAATGAACTCAAAGCGGACAATATCATCGGATGGACCAAGTATGTGATTAACAAATTCTTTCAACGCACCGGGACGCTGTGCGAAACGCACTATAAAATAATGCTTGAGCCCTTCAAACAAAAGTGATCGCTCTTTGATCTCCTGCATACGATCAATGTCATTGTTACCACCGCTTACGATACACACAACACGTTTGCCTTTTAACTGATCGCTATATTGATCCAGCGCCGCAATGGATAACGCACCAGCAGGCTCAGCAACGATAGCATCTTCATTATATAGTTGAAGAATAGTAGAACTAACCTTTCCTTCCGGCACTAATAACATATCCGAAAGAACCTCCTGGCAGATCGGAAATGTAAGATCACCAACTTTTTTTACTGAAGCCCCATCAACAAATCGCTGAATCGAATCAAGTATTACAGGCTTACCAGCGTTCAATGCTTCTTTCATCGACGGTGCGCCTTGCGGCTCAACGCCGATAATTTTTGTATTTGGTGAATACGTCTTGAAATAACTTCCTAGTCCGGCGCACAAGCCTCCACCACCAATCGGAACAAATACAAAATTAATCGAAGATTGCTCGTCAAGAATTTCCTTACCAACCGTCCCCTGTCCTTCCATCACTTTAACATGATCAAATGGGGGAATGAAAACATTTTTGTGAGCTCCGGAATATTCAAGCGCTTCTTCCTGACATTCGTCAAACGTATCACCAACAAGAATAATTTCAATCTTATCACCGCCAAACATTCTCACTTGGTTGATCTTTTGCTTTGGCGTGATCGCTGGCATGTAAATCCTTCCATTAATATTCAGGAACTTACAAGAAAATGCAACTCCTTGCGCATGATTACCGGCGCTCGCACACACAATGCCTCGCGTGCGTTGCTCTTCAGTAAGACTTTGAATTAAATTATACGCACCACGAATCTTATAGGATCTCACAATCTGAAGATCTTCGCGCTTTAAATAGATTTCAGCATCAAACTTCTCAGACAACTTACGATGAAACTGTAACGGCGTTTTCAGAACAACCGGTTTTAACACTTCGTAAGCGGAGTTGATGTTTAATGAGATATTTGTCTTGAGCACTGATTTTTTTGTTCTAGGTTCGGTGTTCTAGGTTCTAGGTTCTATGTTCTAAAGGGTGGGTGTTGAAGTGAAAGGAGATTAAGCCTTTAAAGACACAATCAACCCTTCACTTTTTACATTTTACAATCATCCAAACCCCCGTTACTAACTACCACTTATGAGCAACCAACTATGAGTTAATCATGCTCGCCTCAACACTCGCCTTCTCCGGTCTTAGTTTACGAACAGCTGCTCCTGCCTGCCATAATTCACTATCGCGAACTTCTTTCAATTCTTCAGCAAGCTTCTCGCGGTAATCCGGTTTGCTGCACGTTTCAATGGTGCGCTTTGCCTCAGCACCGCTTGCAACGCTGTCATATAATTCTTTGAAAACAGGTAATGTCGCTGCTTTGAATTTTTTCTTCCA
>Ga0123338_10000387_pt1 | contig 45927 bp, 45 predicted proteins | sample grotaG_FD_89793 | JGI IMG/M metagenome (GOLD analysis project Ga0123338, IMG submission 89793) | Glacier valley bacterial and archeal communities from Borup Fiord, Nunavut, Canada, to study Microbial Dark Matter (Phase II) -... | ecosystem: Environmental > Aquatic > Freshwater > Ice > Glacier ... | reverse complement strand
TAGATCAGGCAATAGGACGGGTTCACGCTGCGAAAGACACCCTCGTGATCGATGACAGCCACGCCAATGGGCGACCGCTGAATGATCTGGTCCATCAGCCGCAACGCGTCTGCGGTTCGGCCAGGGTCTTGCGGTGCGATTGGAAGCACGTTGTCCTCGTCAGACAAGGAACCATCTACCAAGTATGGTGGCTTTTGGGTCATCGCACGCCTCTGTTGAAGCCGCACCTTCTCAACGGCCGAAGCTTCCCATGTTCTTGATCCTGTGTCTGGACAATCGGCGACTCAGGACTCGCTCTTCATGATTGGGCGCAACCTAATGCAATGTCTGCATGAAGCAGAAATCCGGCGCTGGCGTCTGACCATGCCTTGCACCTGTGGCCGCCAATGGCGATGGACTGTCAAGCGGTGAAGGAAGGAGCGGTCGTGCCGCTGGGTGTGGCTCGATGGCTAAGCCGAGTGCGGCATGACATCGTACTGGCGCCGGCAATCGACAGGCGCCGCGCAGTCGTTGCTGCGAACGGCGGCTATACGGCGGCCAATTTGCGATTCCGAAGGGCCGGCCTGGGTCGCGAGCCGGCCTCCGCCGTGCTTGCCGATGAGGCACTCGATGATCGCCCCCGACGCGGCTAGAACAGGGTCGGCGGCGATGATGATCGGCGCGCCGCCGGGCGGATGAATGGCCCGAAGCTCACGCGGGACGAGCCGGCTCTCGGCGTCGCGCTCGCAGCGCATCACTCGCCGGGGCGACCGGGTATTCGAACGGCGGCAAAATAGGGTTCTGTCGTGGCCTGTAAGGAGCCTGCGGATCAGCCGACAGAAGCAGGTTGCCGATCCAAACCCGCAGTTGCGGTCGACACGCTCAACTTAACCCGTTCCCCCTCTTTGGAGACTTCACCATGAACACCCGCCTGATTGCTTCCAGCGCCCTCGCTTCCGTTCTGGCCATGGGCCTGCTCAACACCGCGCAGGCGCAAGACAAGCCGGCCGAGAAAGAGAAGTGCTTCGGCATTGCCAAGGCCGGCGCGAACGACTGCGCCAACCTGTCGGGCACGCACTCGTGCGCCGGCCAGAACAAGAACGCCATGGGCGCCGACGAATGGAACTACGTGGCCAAAGGCACCTGCGCCAAGATGGGCGGCAAGTCGATGGACGAGGCCAAGGCTGGCACGATGAAGAAGTGATGCAGAACGTCGGCATCGGCCTGCGCCAACCGCACTATGTGCAGTTGCTGGCCGAGCTGCCGGAGCTGGGCTTCGTCGAAGTCCATTCCGAGAACTTCTTCGCTGATGGCGGCGCCGCGCTCGCGGTGCTGCGCGAGGCCCGCTCGAACTATGCGGTGAGCCTGCATGGCGTGGGCCTGGCACTCGGCTCGGCCGCAGGGCTCGACGCCTGGCACCTCGACCGCCTGGCCCGGCTGGTCGAGCGCATCGAGCCGGTGCGCGTCTCTGACCACGCCTGCTTCGCGCGTGCCGCGCGCGGCACTGGTGGGCCAGTCGTGCATGCGAACGACCTGCTGCCCATCGCCTTCACGCGCGCGGCGCTCGATGTGATGGCGGCGAACGTGATGCAAGTGCAGGAGCGCTTGCGCACGCCGATGCTGGTCGAGAACCTGTCTTCGTATGTGTCGTTCGATGACGACGCGATGGGCGAGGCCGAGTTCTTCGCGCAGCTCACTGCACGCACCGGCTGCGGCATGCTGCTCGACGTGAACAACCTGATGGTGAACGCGCTGAACGCACGCGCCGACGGTGCTGCCGCCGAGCCCGCGGCCGCGTGCTGCGCCTTCATAGACGCGCTGCCGCGCAGCATCGTCGGCGAGGTTCACCTGGCCGGCCACGACGCGACCGGCAGCATCGTCATCGACGACCACGGCAGCCGCGTCAGCGATGGTGTGTGGGCCGTGTATGCGCATGCATTGCAACGCTTCGGCGGCGTGCCGACGCTGGTGGAATGGGACACCGCCATTCCACCGCTGCCGGTGCTGATCGGCGAGGCTGCGCTGGCTGCTGCGGCGATGACGCGCTGCGGGGCCGTATGAGTGAACAGCGCCGCTCGGCCGAAGTGATTGGACCGTCGCGTGAGGCCCAGCGCCAGCAGGCCTTGATCGCGGCGCTGCTCGCGCCACCGGGCCATGTGCCCGACATGCCTTTGCGCGAGCGCGGCGAACGCGCAGCGCGCGGCATCGAGGCTTACCGCGCGAATGCCGAAGCCGCGGCCGAGCGTGCGCTGGCGGCGGTGTTCGGCACCGTGCAGTCGCTTCTTGGGGAAGAAGACTTCGCACACCTTGCGGCCGAGTTCTGGCGCGCAGCGCCACCCGTTCGCGGCGACCTGGGCGAATGGGGCGCCACGCTCCCTGCGTGGCTGGCCGCGCATGCCGGCATGGCACCGTGGCCGTACCTGGCCGATTGCGCGCGGCTCGACCTGGCATTGCACCGCAACGAGCGCGCCGCCGATGCGGTGGTCGACACCGAGTCGCTGAATCTGCTGGCCACCACCGACCCGTCGCTGCTGGCGATGACGCTGATGCCCGGCATCGAACTGCTGCAGTCGCGCTGGCCGCTGGCTGCGATCCACCGTGCGCACCACGTACCGGCCGATGGAGCCGATGCTGCGTTCGAGGCGGTGCGCGGCCTGCTCGGCACAGTCACCGACAGCTCGCCGCAGAGTGCTGTGCTCGTTGTGCGCGAAGGCTGGCGCGCGGTGGTTCACGCACTCGACGCGCCGGCGGGGCGTTGGACGCAGAGCCTGCTCGACGGCCAACTGCTCGATGAGGCACTCGCGCATGCGGGCGAGGTCTTCGACTTCAGCGCCTGGCTCGCCACCGCGCTGCAGCGCGGTTGGTTGAAAGGTGTGGCGGTGCGGGCCGACTGAAGCGCATCGCAGCCAGAAGCGCCACCGCATGAACCGCTTCGCCACCATGAACCCACTCAAGCCTTCACCGCTAGCACGCCTGTGGGCACTCGGCGAATCGGCCATTGGCGCACTCGACGCGCTTCGGCCACTCGCACTGCTCGCCGCACGCATCTACGTCGGCTCGGTCTTCTTCCGCTCCGGCCTGACCAAGCTGCGCGACTGGGACACCACGCTCGCGCTCTTCATGGACGAGTACCACGTGCCGCTGCTCAACCCCACCGTCGCCGCCTTCATTGGCACTGGCGCCGAGTTGGCCTTGCCGGTGCTGCTGGTGGCGGGCCTGTTCGGCCGCTTCGCCGCAGCGGGCCTGTCGGTGCTCAACGCGGTGGCGGTGCTGAGCCTGATGGCCATGCCCGATGCTGCACTGCAAGGCCACCTGTTCTGGGGCAGCCTGCTGGCGGCACTGCTGCTGTGGGGGCCGGGGGCCTTGTCGCTCGACTTTTTCCTGTGGCCGCGGGTGCGCGCAGCCCTGGCACCACGCAGCGTCTCGCGCGGCCAATGAGCTGGCGGGCTACTCACGCAGCTTGAAGTCGATCTGAAACGGCGGCGGCACGCGGCCGTCGGTGTCGCGCGGCAGGATCTCGGTGCGCTCGATTGCGCGCAGCACCGCGTCGTCCCACGACTTGACGCCGCTGCTCTTGACCAGCCGCTTCGAGACGATGGTGCCGTCGAGCGCGAGCTTCACTTCGACGGTGGCCATCAGGTTGCCGTCGACCACGTCGTTGAACACGATATTCGGCTTGATGCGCGCCATGATGCGGCCCGCATAGCCGGCCGAGGGGCCGCTGCTGCGCAGCGCGCTGCCGGTGTCGGTGGGGCCGCCGGTGGCACCGGCCAGTTCGCGCATGCGCTTCTGGTACGACTCGCGCGCGGCGGCTTGCTGCTGTGCCTGCTTGGCGGCGAGTGCCTTGGCTTCCTTGTCGGCCTCGGCGGCCGCAGTGGCCTCTGCCGCATCACGCTTGGCGCGCTCGGCCTTCGCGGCCTGCTCTGCCTTGAGGCGGGTCTTCTCGCGCTCCTTGGCGCTCGCGCGCTCCGCTGCAAGCCGTTCGAGTTGCTCCTTGCGCTCGGCCGCCTTCTCGACCGCGATCTGCGCATCACGTGATGGCGCGGGCTCGGGTGCCGACTTCACCACGGGCTCTGGCACGCGTTGCGGTGGCGGCGTCGGCGATGGCGGCGGCGCTTCGACCGCGCGCGGCGCCGCGAACTGCGGTACGGCCGACCACAACTCGGCCACCACCGCCTGCGGCTCGCTGGTGCGCCAGTTCACGCCGAACGCCAGCGCTGCGACCAGCAGTGCGTGCGCCAGCAGCGCCAATGCCAGGCCCGGCCCGACACCCTGAGGCGGGCGCGGCATGAACGGGTCGCGCCACACGGGCGACGCAAGCGCCACATTCACGTCTCAGCCACCCGCGTTCTTTACCGACAAGCCCACGCGTTGCACACCCGCGCGCTGCAAGGTGTCCATGACCTTCACGACCGCCTCGTACTTCACGTTGCGGTCGGCCGAGATCACCACCGGCGTGGCGGCCACGCCCGCTTGCAGCGCGACCACGCGCACGGCCAGGCCGCGCAACGCAATGGCCTCGGCCTCCTGGCCATCGACACGCAGGCGCAGCTTCTCGTCGCTCGCCACCATCACCTCGACCACATGCTCGGGCCGCTGCCGGCTCTTGCCCACGCTGGGCACATCGACCACGCCGGTCGTGATGAGCGGCGCGGTGACCATGAAGATGATCAGCAACACCAGCATGACGTCGATGAACGGCACCATGTTGATCTCGCTGATGGTGCGGCGGCGCGACGAGCTGCGGTGGCTGACGGCGGGCATGGACCGGCGCGCCTACTGCGCCTGCGCGCTGGCGTTGCGCTGCAGGATGTTGGAGAACTCCTCGATGAAGGTCTCGAGCTGGATCGCGATGCGGTCGATGTCGCGCGCGAAGCGGTTGTAGGCAATCACGGCGGGAATGGCCGCGAACAGGCCGATGGCGGTGGCGACCAGCGCCTCGGCAATGCCCGGTGCCACAGTCGCGAGCGTGACCTGCTGCATGTTCGACAGGCCGACGAACGCATGCATGATCCCCCACACCGTGCCGAACAGGCCAACGTACGGTGAGACCGAACCGACCGACGCCAGGAACGACAGGTTCGACTCGATCACGTCCATCTCGCGCTGGAAGCTCGCGCGCATCGCGCGGCGTGCGCCGTCGAGCAGCGCACCTGCATCGACCACGCGGCGCTCGCGCAGTTTCATGAACTCGCGCATGCCGGAGGCGAAGATGCGCTCCATCGGCGACGCATCGGTGCGCTTCGTGGCGTCCTGGTACAACTCGTTGAGGTTCTTGCCGGCCCAGAATTCGCGCTCGAACTCTTCGTTCGCGCTGCGCGTGCGACGCAGGCCGAAGAGCTTGCCGAAGATCACCGTCCAGCTCGCGAGCGAGGCGATCAACAGCCCCGCCATCACGAGCTGCACGACGAGAGTCGCCTGGGTGACGAGGGTGAAGATCGAGAGGTCCTGGTTCATCCGGGCGGGCTTTGTGGAATCGAGCGTGTGATGGACATCGGAATGCGCTGCGGCCGGTAAGTTCCGGCATCGACGCAGCCGATGCGAATGCTGCCTTCCGCGACGAGCTCGGTGCCGCGCCAGGCCTGCTGCGCCACCGTGAGTTGCGCGCGTCCCGCGTGCTGCACGCGCACCGTCACGTCGAGCACGTCGTCGAGCCGGGCCGGACGACGGTAACGCACGCTGGTGTCGGTGACGATGAACATCACGCCGTCGTTGGCGCGCATCGCCTCTTGCGCATGACCGAGCGAGCGCAGCCACTCGGTGCGCGCGCGCTCGAAGTACTTCAGGTAGTTGGCATAGAACACGATGCCGCCGGCGTCGGTGTCTTCCCAGTACACGCGCACCGGCCAGCGGAAGTCGGGTGACGTGTGGGTCACTTCTTGTCGATCACTTCTTGTGGATCACGGCAGCGAGCGCTGGTACACCGGGCCCCACTGCGGGTGGCCGGCTTCCGACTTGCTGAGCGCGAATGCCGGGTCGGCCGTACGCGCGGCGCGGAACTCGGCTTCGCAGGCGTTGACGCGCGCGCTTGTGCAGTAGATGAACGCGAGGTGCTTGTGCGCTGCGGCGCGGTCGCGCGGTGAGGCCAGTGTTCCTTGTATTGCTTGCGTCAGCAGTTGCTCGGCCTGCGTGTATTGCGCGTCGTCGTAGGCGCGCATGCCGGCCAGCAGCGCGCGTTCGGCCGGGCGTTCGGCCACGTCCATCAGGCCCGGGCTTGCGGTTGGTGGCAGCACGCAGCCGGCCACGAGCATGCTGCCGAGCAAGAGGGTCGCGAAGCAGGCTGCAGAAGGGTGGGTGCGGGTTCTTGTCATGGCCATCAGAACTTGTGTTTGAGGGTGGTGGCCTGACCGGCGGTGACGTTGACCTGCACGCTGTGCGCCGGCAGGTCCGCATTGCGGATCACGATCTGGTGCGTGCCTTCGGGCAGGTTCAGTTCGGTCAGCGGCGGCGACGTGCCGGCGGGCTTGCCATCGACCTCAACCTCGCCCCACGGGCTGACTGCAATGCGCAGCACACCGGTGGCCAGCGGTGCCACGGCCGCCGCGCCGGCGGGCCGCGCTTCGCGTTCACGGGCCTCGCGGGTGCGGCGCTCTTTCGACGTTTCCTTAGGTGACTCTTTCGGCTCGCGCGCGCGGGCGGAAGCCGCGCGGGCGGCGGTCGAGACAGCGGCCGGCACAGCGGCGGCCGGGGGTGCGAGGGCGGCGGGTGCCGGAGCGGGGCCCGGCAGTTGTTCGGCAGCCGTGGGCGCACTCGCAAGATCCGATGCGACGGGCGCGGACGCGGGACCACCCGGAGCGCTGGCGACTGCCGCCGCTGCGAGCGAGGCAAGCTCGGGCGCCACGGGCGCCACGATCGGCACCGTGGCCGGCGCGCTGCTGGCTGCTGCCAGCGGTGCCGCTGCCGGCACCGAGGCAGGTGCAGTTCGTGATTCCAGCGTCGCCCACAGCGCCCCGCCGCCGATAACGACGACCGCCGCCGCCGCCGCGGCCCACACCGCGCGGCGGCGCGGCGGTGCCACCACGGGCGTGTCGCCATCGCTGCTGATGGTGTTCTCGTCGAGCCAGTGGCGCAACTCGCGTGACAAGGCGCGCGCCGAGCGGTAGCGGTGGTCGGGGTTCTTCTCGAGAGCGCGGGCGGTGATCAGCGCCAGCGCGTGCGGCACATTCGCATCCACCAGGTCGGCCAGCGGTGGCTCGTGCTTGAGCACGGCGGCGGTGATTTCGGCCAGCGTGTTGCCGCGAAACGGCTTCACATCGGTCAGCAGTTCGTACAGCACGACGCCGAGCGAGAAGACATCGGCGCGGCGGTCCACCGTTTCCTGGCGGGCTTGCTCGGGCGCCATGTAGTAGGGCGAGCCGGCCGCGATGTCGGCACCCGGCGTGCCGCCACCGCCCACTTCGTGCTGGTGGGCGATGCGGGCAATGCCGAAGTCCAGCACCTTGGGCTGGGTGCGGCCGATCATGAAGATGTTGGCCGGCTTGACGTCACGGTGCACCACGCCTTTGCTGTGCGCGTAGGCCAGCGCGTCGGCCACGCGGCGCACGATGAGGGCGGCCTGCGGCGGCGTGGCGCGCCAGCCTTCGAGGCGCAGCTGGCGCAGGTCGCGGCCCTTCAGCAACTCCATCGCGATGTAGGCGCGGTCGTCGCTGATGCCGGCGTCGAACAGGGTCACGATGTGCGTGTGGCTCAGGCCGCCGGCGGCGCGCGCCTCGTTCAGGAACATGGCGTTGAACGCTTCGCGCTCGCTCTCCTCGATCTCGACGTTCAGCGTCTTGACCGCGATCAGGCGCGACAGCAGCGGGTCTTGCGCTGCGTACACCGTGCCCAGGCCGCCTTCGCCGAGCTGGTACTTCAGCGCGTAACGGCCGATGTGGCCGATGGTCGGCGCCGGGCCCCCGCCGCGCAGGTCAGCGGGCGTGGTCGGCAAGGTTGGCTCGTGCGCGAGCGAACGCATGTCAGCGGGGTCCCAGAGCGCGTTCTCGCCAGGCAGGCTGGGCGCGAAGTTCGGCGGCAGGCTCGCGGCCGAGCCGGGCTCGGAGTCGTCCGGCAGCGGCGCAGGGGGAGGCGTATGAGAACTCACGGTCATAGATTATCCGAGCCGGAACGGCCCAAACCCGCAAACAGGCCCCCGAACGCACGCTTGGTCACAAGCCCACACGAATGAATGCCACCGCGTGGGCGGATTCCGTGCGGGTTTCACGCTCGAGCAACGCTCAGCCTTCACCCAGCACGCGGCGCAGCCGCTCGACCGCCTCGACCAGCACCGGCATGCTGTTCGCGTACGACAGGCGCACGAACGACTCGCTGCCCGCGCGGCCGAAGTCGCGCCCCGGCGTGATGGCCACATGGGCGCGGCGCATCATGTCGAAGCAGAAGTCCCAGCTGCTGGTGGCGTGCGCCGAGCAATCGGCCCAGGCGTAGAACGCACCGTCGGGCATGACCGGCACGCGCAGGCCGAGTTCGTTCAGCGCGGGCACCAGGAAGTCGCGCCGCGCGCGAAACTCGGTGCGGCGGCGTTCGTACTCTTTGATCGACTCGGGCTCGAAGCACGCGAGCGCCGCATGCTGCGCCACGCTGGACGGGCAGATGTAGAGGTTCTGCGCCAGCTTCTCGATGGGTGCCACCAGTGCGTCGGGCACCACCATCCAGCCAAGCCGCCAGCCGGTCATCGAGAAGTACTTCGAGAAGCTGTTGATCGAGATCACGCCATCACCATTGGCGCCGGTGTTGTGGGCCAGCGCGCTGTGGCCGAAGCGCTCGTCGAAGCTCAGGCCGAGGTAGATCTCGTCGACGATGGTGAAGCCGCCGCGCTCGCGCACGGCCTGCACGATGCGGCCCATCTCGGCGGCCTCGATCGACGTGCCGGTCGGGTTGCTCGGCGAGGCCAGCAGCACGCCGCGCGTGCGCTCGCCCCAGGCCCGACGCACGCCCTCGGCGCTGAGCTGGAAGCGTTCTTCGGCGGTGGCCGGCAGCAGCACCGGCACGCCTTCTGCAGCGGCCACGAAGTGCCGGTTGCACGGGTAGCTCGGGTCGGGCAGCAGCACCTCGTCGTCACGGTCGACCAGCGCCAGGCAGGCCAGCTGCAAGGCCGCCGACGCGCCGGCCGTGACCACGATGCGCTGCGCCGGCACGTCGAGCCCGAAGCGCGTGCCGTACCACTGGCTGATGCGCTCGCGCAGGGCCGGCGTTCCGGTGGCGTCGGTGTACTGCGTGCGGCCTGCGTGCAATGCGCGCTCGGCGGCCTGCTGCACCAGCGGGGGCGCGGTGAAGTCGGGCTCGCCGATGTTCAGGAAGATCATCGGCGCGCCGCCCGAACGCGGGTCGCACGCCGGGCTGCGCGCCAGCTCGGCCGCAGCCTTGGCGCACTCCATCACGTAGAAGGGCTCGATGTGATCGAGCCGGCGTGCGAGCCTCATGGCTTGACTCGGTACGGTGCGGTCGGTGCGGCTCGGCGCGTCAGCCGCCGCGCGCGGCACGCATCGCCTGCACCTCGACCGCACGCAGCTCCAGCGCAGCCTTGTCGAGCACGCCATTCACGTACTTGTGGCCATCGGTGCCACCGAAGCTCTTGGCCAGCTCCACGGCTTCGTTGATCGCCACCTTGTAGGGGATCGAGATGCAGTGCTTCAGCTCGTACACGCCGATCATCAGCACGCCGTGCTCGATGGGCGAGAGCAGCGAGGTCTTGCGGTCGACGTGCGTGGCGAGCAGGGCGTCGATGTCGGCGGCTTCTTCGATGCAGCCGTGCAGCAGCGTGTCGAAGTGGGCCGCGTCGCACTTGTCGAAGTCGTGCTGCTCGCGCATGTGGGCGTCGATGGCCGAGGTGGCCGCACCCGACACCAGCCATTCGTACAGGCCTTGCAGCGCCACCTCGCGCGAGCGGCGGCGGGCCGACTTGGGCTTCGCGCGGCGCACCGGCGGCTTGCCCGCAGCTTGGGCAGCGGCGGGCGCATCGCCCGGCGGGGTCAATTCGGGGGCATCGGTCACGTCAGGTCTTCCATCAGGTTCGCCATTTCCACGGCCACGCGGGCGGCGTCGCGGCCCTTGTCAGCGGCGCGGGCCCAGGCCTGGGCGTCGTTCTCGACGGTGAGGATGGCGTTGGCAATCGGCACGCCGTGGTCGAGCGACACGCGCGTGACCGCAGCGCCGCTTTCGTTCGCGACCAGTTCGAAGTGGTAGGTCTCGCCGCGGACGATGCAGCCCAGCGCGATGAGCGAATCGAAGTCGTCGGTGTCGGCCAGCGCCTGCAGTGCCAGGCCCACCTCCAGCGCGCCCGGCACCTTGACGTGCTGGATGTGCTTGTCGCCCACGCCGAGCACGGCCAGCTCGGCCAGGCAGGCCTGGGCCAGTGCGTCGGTGAGGGCGGCGTTGAATCGCGCCTGGACGATGCCGATGCGCAGGTCGCGGCCGTCGAGCTTGTCGGCAGCACCTTGGTCAGCGTCTTGCATGGTGGGCTTTCGTCGGAAATCTCATTGGTCGGCGGCCACGAAGCCGGTCACTTCGAGCCCGTAGCCGATCATGCTGGGCATGCGGCGCGGGCTGCCGAGCAGCCGCATCTTCGAGATGCCCAGCTCGCGCAGGATCTGCGCGCCGACGCCGTAGGTGCGCAGGTCCATCTGCGCCGAGCGGCGCTGCGCGCTGGCGGCCTCGGGCTGCGCGGGCTCCGTGGGCACGACCTGCGGCAGCAGCGCCGCCACGTCTTCGCCGCAGTTCAGCAGCAGCGCCGCGCCCCGGCCGTTCGCCTGCAACGCGGCCAGCGCCATGGGCAAGGGCCACGAGTGCGGGCTGGCCCCGGTGTCGAGCAGGTCCATCACCGACAGCGGCTCGTGCACGCGCACCAGCACTTCCTCAGTGGCGTTCCATCGGCCGTGCGTCAGCGCGAGGTGCAGGCCGCCGGTGCGGTCGCGAAAGGCCGTGCAGGTGAACTCGCCCTGTGCCGTCGCAAGGGTGCGGGTGCCGGCCCGTTCGATCAGGGTTTCATTGCGGCTGCGGTACTCGATCAGGTCCGCGATGGTGCCGATCTTCAGGCCATGCTCGGCGCCGAACGCCATCAGGTCGGGCAGGCGCGCCATGGTGCCGTCGTCCTTCATGACCTCGCAGATCACGGCGGTGGGCGACAGGCCCGCCATGCCGGCCAGGTCGCAGCCGGCTTCGGTGTGGCCGGCGCGCATGAGCACGCCGCCCTCCTGGGCGCGCAGCGGGAAGATGTGACCGGGCTGGACCAGGTCGATCGCCTTCGCATCGCGGGCCACGGCGGCCTGCACGGTGCGGGCCCGGTCGGCGGCCGAGATGCCGGTGTCCACGCCGGTGGCGGCTTCGATCGACACGGTGAACGCCGTGCCGTGGCGCGTGCCGTTGCGGCTGGTCATCGAGTGCAGTTGCAGCCGGTCGCAGCGCTCGGGCGTGAGCGTGAGGCAGATCAGGCCGCGTCCGAAGCGCGCCATGAAGTTGATGGCCTCGGGGGTGATGTGGTCGGCGGCGATCAGCAGGTCGCCTTCGTTCTCGCGGTCTTCCTCGTCGACGAGAATGATCATGCGGCCAGCGGCCAGCTCGGCCACGAGCTCGGGGATGGGGGAAATCGGCATGGATCGATTGTAAGTGGGGGGTGCACCCCACCTTTACAGCCTCTCGGCCTCTCGAACTCTCAGGTCTTCGGGCCCAGCATGCGCTCCACGTAGCGCGCGATCAGGTCGATCTCGAGGTTCACGCCGTCGCCCACCTTCAGTGCCCCGAGTGCGGTGTTGGTGATGGTGTGCGGGATGATGTTGATGCTCAGTTCGCAGCCATGGGCCGACTCGGCAGCGTCGACCACCTGGTTCACCGTCAGGCTCACACCGTTCACGGTGATCGAGCCCTTGTAGGCGATGAAGCGGGCCAGTTCGGCCGGCGCGTTGATGCGCAGTTCCCACGATTCGCCGACCGGCGCGAAATGGCTGACGCGGCCGATGCCGTCGACATGGCCGCTGACGATGTGGCCGCCCAGCCGGTCGTGCGCGCGCAGTGCCTTCTCGAGGTTCACCGCACCCAGCTCGGCCAGCCCGGCGGTCTTGTCGAGGCTCTCGGCCGAAATGTCGACGGTGAACCAGCCCGCCGCCACGTCGAGCGCCGTGACGGTCATGCAGGCGCCGTTCAGCGCGACGCTGTCGCCGAGCTGAACGTCGTCGAGGTAAGCCGCCGGCGCCTCGATGCGCAACTGCTTGCCGTGAGCCGGCTCAGTGCCGAGCGGCTTGACCCGAATGATGCGGCCGAGGCCGGTGATGATGCCTGTGAACATGTGGCCGATTGTGGCAGCGCGCACCCGGCGTCACCGCAAAGCTGGCCGGGCGATGACCCGCAGGTCGTCGCCCACGGGCGTGACGCTGACGAAGCGCAGCGCCACGGCGTCGCTCAGGGCCTGCAGCGGCCCGAACGCGGCCAGCTCGCGGCCGCTGCCCAAGAGCATTGGCGCGATGTAGACGAGGAACTCGTCGACCAGGCCTTCGCGCACGAACGAGCCGTTGAGCTTGTGGCCCGCTTCCACGTGCAGCTCGTTGATGCCGCGCGCGGCCAGGTCGGCCAGCACGCGCGCGAGATCGACCTTGCCCGACGCACCGGGCATGAACGCGACTTCTGCGCCTTGGTCGACGAGCGTTGCGGCCTGCTGCGCATCGGCCTGCGCGGCATACAGCAGCACCCGGCCCGGCGGCGCGAGGACGCGCGCGCCGGCCGGGGTGTCGAGCCGGGAGTCGATGACGACGCGCAGCGGCTGAAGCACGGTTTCCACCAGACGCACGTCGAGCCGGGGGTCGTCGTCGCGCACTGTGCCCACGCCGGTCAGCACCGCTCCGGCGCGCTTGCGCCAGGCATGGCCATCGGTGCGCGCGGCTGCGCCGGTGATCCACTGGCTAGCGCCGTTCTCGAGCGCCGTGCGGCCGTCGAGCGAGATGGCGGCTTTGAGCCGCACCCAGGGCCGGCCGCGCTGCATGCGCGAGAAGAAGCCGATGTTCAGTTCGCGAGCGTCGTCGGCCAACGGGTCGGTTGGCGCCAATGAATGCACCTCGATGCCGGCCGCGCGCAGCCGGGCTGCGCCCTGGCCGGCGACGAGCGGGTTCGGGTCTTCGATGGCAATGACGACGCGCGCGACGCCGGCGGCGATCAAGGCGTCGCAGCACGGCGGCGTGCGGCCGTGGTGCGAGCACGGTTCGAGCGTCACGTGCACGGTGGCGCCACGCGCACTCTCGCCGTGAGATTGCAGGTCGCGCAAGGCCATCACCTCGGCGTGCGGGCCGCCGGAGCGCTGCGTGTGGCCGCGCCCGAGCACGCGACCGTCGGGCGCGGTGATGACGCAGCCGACGCGCGGGTTGGGCTCACTCAGGCCGACGGCCTGGTGCGCGAGCGCCAGGGCGTCGTGCATCGGTGCGGGCAGAGTCGTCATCGAGACACGGTCACGGTTGATGCGGCGCGGTGCCCAGGTTCGCGAACACGTCGCCGGCCCGGCCGTCGATGCGCGCGGCGGCAGCGCCGGGACAGGCTTCGCTGCCTTTGACGACCAGGAAGTTCTGGTTTGCCAGCGCACCGGCCACGCCGGCATAGTCGGCCGGGTGTTCGGCGTTCGTGTCGATGCTGCCGCTGGCGTCGAGGTCGGCGGCGTAGCGGCACACGCGCCGGTCGGCCGGGCCGTTGCCCAGCGTCCAGCCGGCGGGCACGAGCGTGGCGCGGCCCGACCACAAGCCGCTGGCCAGCGGGTACACGACGCAGGTGTAGGCGGTGTGCCGATCACCGCTGTCGGCCCAGTTGGCTGCGCCCACGGAGGCCGGCAGCGCGTTGATCGGCACCGCTTCGATGCGTTGGTTGCCGGCGGCGGCGTAGGTGACCGTCTTCATCGGCTCGGCGTCGCAGACCGGCGCCTGCGGGTAGGGGCCTCCGCTGAGCGCGAGCGCCACGCCCAGCGCCAGCGGCACGTCGTTCGCCTGCCCCGGCTGCGGCGGCGCGGCGGCGGTGAAGCGCACGACGCCGCTGAGCAACTGGCCGGTGCGCGCGTCGCAGCTGGAAAGGTCGGACAGGGTCAGCGCGGCTGTCGCGGCTGCCACACCGGTGCAGCGCGCGGTCACCATGCCGGTGCTGTTGTCGAACACCAGCGCAACCGTGCCAGCTCGCACCGGCTTGAAGGCGCTGCTGCCGTTGCCGAGGTCTTTCGCGGTGAGCGGAATGCCGGTTGCGCGGCCGAGCGCACCCTTCGCCTGCGTGTCGCTGCGCGACAGGCCGAGTGCGCCAGAGTAGGCCGGGTCGGTGCCCGAGATCACCGAATCGAGCACCACGTGTTGCGGGTCGCCGGCACGGTCGGTCCAGCTCACGGTGACGCTGGCCGTCTTGGCATGCGGGGCGCTGGCCGCATCGACCTGGCGGGCGACGAGGTAGCGCGTGTTGCTGGCATAGCCGGTGGTGGAATCGACCGTGCGGGACGCGGTGGTCACGTCGGCGAACGAGCGCGCCGCGCCCGAGGCGGCCACCACCGAGAAAGCGCGCAGCGTTTCCAGTTCGTCCTGGCCGAGCCGCACCGCCTCGGAGCGCTGGCGTGCCACGTCGGAGTTGAAGCGCAGTTGCGTCTGCACGCGCGCCACGGTGAGCATGCCGAGCGACAGCACGAGGAAGGCCACCAGCGCTTCGAGCAGCGTGGTGCCGCGCTGGCGCTTGGCGCGTTGGGGTTGGACGAGGGCGCGCATTGTTAGCGGCCTCAGAAGTCGCGCCAGCTGCCGCTGACGCGGGCGAAGCTGCCGGTCGCGCCCTTCAGTGCGGCCAGCACCTGGGGGTCGTAGACGAATTCGGGGGCGCCGTCGCCGGTGTAGTCGGCCTCAAGGATGGCCGCGCCGCGCAGCACCGCGCCCTGGCCGGCGCCACCCGTCCAGGCCAGCGTGGTGGTGTAGAGCAGGCCGTTGATCGCCACCCCGCCGTCGAGCTGCGCGCTGCCGTTCACCACGATCACCACCGGCGCTTGCGGGGTGCCCAGCGTCAGCGGCCCGACCAGCGCCAGATCACCCTCGACCCACAGCATCAAGGGGCCGGGCGCGGCCGCCACGGCGGCTTGCAGTGCGGCCGCGCAGGGGGTGCGGCAGTCGATCTGCGCCACCGTGGGTTGCGCGCGCCAGCTTGTCTTGTCGAGGCCGAAGTACGAGCCGAAGAAGCGTTCAGCCGACAGGTTGGCGAGCAGCGTGTCGTTGCCGACGAGCGACGCACCCAACGACGAGCCCGCAGGCGCCGTGATGCGGGCCTGCGCTGCGTTGATCGTGCCGCCGGCCTGCACCGCGATGCCGGTGGCCGGGTCGGTGTTGTGAAGCCCGGGCGCGGCACTGCCGGCGTTGACCGTGCCACGCGCCGTCAACGTGGCCACCGGCGCCGAGCGCACGCCGGCGAGCAGCCCGAGATCGACCTGCACGCGGGCCACGGCGTCGGCGTTCGTGCCGCTGGCCGGGGCGCACGCACCGGCCAGCCGTGTGCAGCCGGTCGATACGACGCGCACCGTGCCCGGCTTGGGCCCGGCCTGGAACTGCAGCAGGAAGGCCGGTGCCGGCGCGGCGCCGCTGGGTGCAGCGAGTACCGCCGCGCCCAGTGCCGGGCAACTGCACGACCAGCCTACAGCGCCACGCACGCAGCTGGGTTGCAGTGGCGTGGGCGTGCCGGCGTTGAGCCAGGTCACCGGGGTGAAGGTGGCGCGCGCCACGTCGGCGTGCAGGTGCCGGGCGCGGAAGGTGGTGCCGCCCGCTGCCGAGCCGCTGGGCAGGCAATCGTCGCCGATGGCGCCGGTGCCGTTGAGCTGCGCCAGCGCCCATTCCAGGCCGGCTTCGGCGGCTTCGAAGGCCTGCGTGGCGCGGTACTGGTTGGCCGAACTGCGCTGCTCGAACACGAGGTTGCGGTTCACGAACACCGCCGTCAGCACCATCGCGAAGAACAGCAGCATCGTGACGACCAGCGCCGCTGCGCCGCGCTCGGGATGTGCAGGCGAGCCGGTACGGCGGGGGGCCAGGGTGGAACGCGTCTTCATGCTGTCAGGCCGCGCAAGCGCCGACCACGCTGTCGTTGCGCAGCCGCACACTGCTGCGCAGGCTCCGCGTCACGCTGGCATCGGTGGCCGAGCGGCCGCTGAGCACCAGGGCCAGGCTGCGCACTTGCTGGCGCGGCGGGCAGGCCACGCTGCCGCTGGGGCAGGGCTGGGCGCACAGGCTTTGCAGGCTGATCTCCTGCACGGTGGGAGTGACGCTGAAGGTGGTGACGGTGAGCGTGCCGGCGTCGGTCAGCGCCTGCCAGTTGCCGGCGCCGAGTTGCATTTCGACCACGCCTGCGCGCAAGCGGAAGCCGAACTGCTCGTTGGTGTCGACCGCGTTGTTCTCGGCCGTGTCGCGCGAGTAGCGAAAGCTCACCGCGTCCGACGCGGCGCCGCTCGGCGCGAACGCGACGTAGGGGTTCGCCGCAGGGGCGGCTGCGGCGCTCCACACGCCGTCGGTGGCGGCCGCCCAGTAGCCGGCGCGGCGCAGGTCGCGGGCAATCACGTCGGCGGCGGTGCGCAGGTCTTGGGTGATGCGCGCTTCGAGCAGCAGGCTGCGGTTCTCGCGCAGGTTGCCGGCCAGCAGAGTGGTACCGGTGGCGGCGATGAACAGCGCGATGGCCACGCCAACCAGCAACTCGACGATCGACAGGCCGCTTTGCCCGACGTGTGCGGCGCGTGCCGTGCGGCTGGAGCGGCGCGTCGGCATCACAGGTTCCAGCAGGCGCGATTCGCCTGCGCCGGGTTGGCTGCCGCGGCATTCGAGCCCGAGGCATAGACCAGGTTGGCGCCGTTCACGGTCAGCTTCATGTGGCTGCAAGCGGCGTCGCGTGCCTGGGTGCCAGTGGCCACGGCCAGCAGCTCGTAGCCATCGTCGCCGACCGCTGGCAGCGCAAGCGTGTAGTGGCCGGCCGACGACCGGGTGGCGATGCCCACCGCAGCCAGGCTGCCGTAGCTCGAACCGTTGCTGCGATGGCGCTCCTGCGCGGCCTGCACCAGCATCATCGACACCAGCACATCTGCCCGGCGACCCTTTTGCAACTGCGCTTCGAACGACGGCAGCGCCACGCACGACAACACGCCTGCGATGGCCACTGCCACGAGCAACTCGATCAGCGTGAAGCCGCGCGCGGCGCGCCGGGGGTGTTTGGGGGGCACGCATGTCTCCGCAATTATCGGTGTGGCCTTCCGCCGCTGGCCGCGGCGGGCACGCCACTCGTCCGAGGCGGCGTGCCACTGGTCGGGGCACGCCAGTGCGGTGGCGATCGACGGCCCGATGCAGGCGGTGGCAATGCAGACGGTGGTGCTTGCGGCGTTAGTGCTTGCGGCGGTAGTGCGGTGGCTCATGGTCATGTGCTCCGGGGGTGGCTTGGGTTCGGCAGGCGGTTCGGCAGGCGATTCAGCAGGCCCGATAGCCGGGCATCGCGGCCAGCGGTGAACAGGAGCGCACGCGCCCCATCACGTTGACGACGTGGTGCACCGCGCGGCCGTTGGCACCCAACACACGCACGGTGCCGGTGGGCGTGACCGTGCCGTGCAGCGGGTCGGCCAGCATCGACAGGGCGTTCGACTGAACCCTCACGTGGTCGGCCGCCGGCACGCGCACGGTCTTGATCTGCGCGGCGTCGCCGGTGCACTGCGCAGGCCCTGGCGCGGTGCAGTCGCACTGCGCGGCGTTGCCGGTGTGCACGACGTAGCAGCTGCCCTCGGTGGTGGCGTGGAAGCTCAGGCGCACCGGCGTGTTCCGCGCCACGGCTTCGGTGCGGACGAACTGGATGTCTGTCGCGAGCAGCGTGGCCGCGCCGTCGAGGCGGCGCGTGTCGATCAGGTCTTGCATGCCGGGCGCGGCGGTGCTGGCGAGGACGGCGCTCACGACCATCACGATGCACGCTTCGACGAGCGTCACGCCGCGCTGCGTTGCGGCGCGGGTCAGCGAAGGAAGGGGGGCGTTTTTCATCTGCACTCCGGTGGGTGAATCCGATGTGCAGACTGTAGAAAGCGGCGCTGCGTTGCGCGACCCCAAGAGGCGGGGAGGAAGGCTCCCTCCTGCAGGTGAACGGCCGAACACCCCCGGCCGGGGGACACCGTCAAATGTCGCGGATCAACTGCCGGAACTCGTCCACGTCCTCGAAGCTGCGGTAGACGGACGCGAAGCGCACATAAGCGACCTTGTCGATCCGCTTGAGTTCGCGCATCACCAGTTCACCCAGGCGCGTGGACGGCACTTCCTTGGCGCCGCTGTTGAGCAGCTTGTCCTGGATGCGCTCCATGGCGGCGTCGATCTGCTCGACGCTGACCGGGCGCTTGCGCAGGGCAAGCAGCATGGATGCGTGGATTTTCGTCGCATCGAACTCCGCGCGCGTGCCGTCTTTCTTGACGACCGATGGCAGCGCGATTTCGGGCCGCTCGTAGGTCGTGAAGCGCTTGTCGCAGCCCTGGCAGCGCCGGCGCCGGCGCACCACGTCGCCTTCGTCGGAGTCACGCGTCTCGACGACCTGCGTTTCTTGATGGCTGCAGAAAGGGCAACGCATGGGAAATCAGGGCAGCGCGCTGTGTGAAGGCCGCGCTGCACCCATCACATCAGCCGCCGTAGACCGGGAAGTCTTTGGTGAGCGTCGCGACCTTGGCCCGCACCGCAGTGGCAACCGCGTCGTCGTGCGGCTTGTCGAGCACGTCGGCAATCAGGTGCGCGGTCTGGCGCGCCTGCTCTTCCTTGAAGCCGCGGGTCGTCATGGCCGGCGTGCCGAGGCGGATGCCGCTCGTCACCATCGGCTTCTGCGGGTCGTTAGGGATGCCGTTCTTGTTGCACGTCATGTGTGCCGCGCCGAGCAGGTTCTCGGCTTCCTTGCCGGTCAGGCCCTTGGGGCGCAGGTCGACCAGCATCACGTGGCTTTCAGTGCGGCCGCTCACGATGCGCAGGCCGCGCTCGATCAGCGTGTCGGCGAGCACGACGGCGTTCTTCGCCACCTGCTGCTGGTAGGCCTTGAACTCCGGCATCAGCGCTTCCTTGAACGCCACCGCCTTGCCCGCAATCACATGCATCAGCGGGCCGCCCTGGATGCCGGGGAAGATGGCGCTGTTGATCTTCTTCGCGATGGCCTCGTCGTTCATCACGATGATGCCGCCGCGCGGGCCGCGCAAGCCCTTGTGGGTGGTCGAGGTGACGACGTCGGCGTGCGGCACCGGGTTCGGGTACACGCCGCCGGCAATCAGGCCGGCATAGTGCGCCATGTCGACCATGAAGTACGCGCCGATGGCCTTGGCCACCTTCGCGAAGCGCTCGAAGTCGATGCGCAGGCTGTAGGCCGACGCGCCAGCGATGATGAGCTTCGGCTTGTGCTCGTGGGCCAGGCGCTCCATCGCGTCGTAGTCGATCTCTTCCGCCGCGGTCAGCCCGTAGCTGACCACCTTGAACCACTTGCCACTCATGTTCAGCGGCATGCCGTGGGTCAGGTGGCCGCCCTCGGCGAGGCTCATGCCCATGATCGTGTCGCCGGGCTGCAGCAGGCCGAAGAACACCGCCTGGTTGGCCTGCGAGCCGGAGTTGGGTTGCACGTTGGCGTAGGCCGCGCCGAACAGCTGCTTGAGCCGGTCGATGGCCAATTGCTCGGCCACGTCCACGAACTCGCAGCCGCCGTAATAGCGCTTGCCCGGGTAGCCCTCGGCATACTTGTTGGTGAGTTGGCTGCCTTGCGCCGCCATCACGGCGGGCGAGGTGTAGTTCTCGGAGGCGATGAGCTCGATGTGCTCTTCCTGGCGCTGGTTCTCGTGCTGGATCACGGTCCAGAGTTCAGGGTCAATCTGGGCAATGGTGGATTGGGCGCGGTCGAACATGATGGAAAGTCCTCTTCAGCAGTTGTCCCGGCGGCTGATCAGGAAGACCAGCTTGTGCGCACCTGATTCACAGGAGCAAAGGCACACGACCACAGGGCTGCCCAGGCGAACGGCTGAACGGTGCTGTGCGGTTTGGGCCGCACGCACCGGCCGCGCTTCCCAGTGGTAACCCACCTCAGGCCCACGCCACGGAGGCTGGGCCGCATCGCCAGTTGCGCGGCGTGCGCATTGTAACGGAGCGCGTGCTCCGGGAGGCTGCGTCGCCTGTCAGAACCGCTTCAGTGCAAGAGTGCGATCTGCTCCGGCGCCGCCACCGGCGCCGCCACCGGCGCCGCCTTCGGTGCCTCGATGGCCGAGGTTTCGGGCTTCACCACGGCTCGCGCGGAGATGGGTAGCGCGTGGGGCGAGATCGCCTTGCCACCCGCCACGAGTCGCAGCGCGCTCTGCTCGTGCAGCACCTTGCTCGCGTAGCCGCCGTCCTCAGTGAGGTTGGCCGCCCCGACGTAGAACCGCAGCCCGGCCTCCAGGCTGCCAGCGCGCGCGATGCATTCCTTGAGCACCTGCACGCCCACGCGCAGGTTCGTCACCGGGTCGAAAGCGGCGTGGTTGCCGCCGAACGCCTCGTACTTGTCGTTGTGCACCTTGGTCATGACCTGCATCAGGCCCTGTGCGCCCACCGAACTCTGGGCGAACGGGTTGAAGCGCGATTCGATCGCCATGATTGCCAAGATCAGCGTCGGGTCGAGCCCGGCGCGCGCGCCCACGCTCCACGCTTCCTCGACGAGCCGGCTCACCGGCTCCGGCGCGACGCTGTAGCGGCGCGAGATCCACTGCGCCACGGCGGCTTGTTGGCGGCCGAGTGTCTTGGGGTCGGACGCGGTGGCGCGGGCAATCGCATCGGGCTCGCTCAGCGCCAGGGCCAGCGTGTCCACCGGCTCCTCGCGCAGTTCCTGCCGCGCCTGCAGCCAGCTAAGAGCCTGCGCTTCCGCCTCGTGGCGCAGGTCGGGGTGGCTGGCCGCGAACACCAGCAAGGCGGCGATGGCCAGACCGATCAACGCGAAGGTGTTGTGGCACACCTCCAGAAGGCCGTGACCCGCGTCCTGCAAGAACACGCGGGTCGAATTCACACTGGCATTGCGCACGGCTTGCGCAACGCCAACGATCGGCTTGAGTGCCTTCATCTCTCTCCTTTTCCGCTCGGCGTCCGGGGTTGTCGGGGCTTTGGGAAGCCCGCGCCCGGTTGAGCGGCGGCCATAATCTTTTGCTGTGCTGCGCGGGCCGGTTCAGGCCAGCGCCGGGTGAATACCGGGTGCAGACAGCGCGGGGTTCGGCAGTGCAGCGTCCTGTTGATGTCCTCAGGTTGGAGCGCGGGTTTTCCCTGCCGAACGGGCAGAGACGTCGAATCTAGCAAGGCGCTTCATAACCAGTCAAGACTACCAAATTCAAAAATTACTACTAAATTGTATGAAATATCGGGATCTGCGTGACTTCATGGCGGGGTTGGAGGCGGCCGGCGAGCTCAAGCGCGTCGCAGAGCCAGTGTCGGCGCGGCTTGAAATGACAGCGGTCAGTGACTTCGTTTTGCGCGCCGGCGGCCCTGCCCTGTGGTTCCAGAACCCGGTGGGTTACAAAATTTCGGCGTTGACAAACCTGTTCGGCACACCGAAGCGCGTGGCGCTCGGCATGGGCGCGTCCGAGGTGAGCGAGCTGCGCGACGTCGGCCGGCTGCTTGCCAGCCTGAAGGAGCCCGAGCCACCGAAGGGCCTGAAAGATGCCGGCAAGCTGATCCAGATGGCCAAGGCGCTGTGGGACATGAAGCCCGCCACCGTGCGCAGCGCGGCCTGCCAGCAGGTGGTGATCGACGGCGCCGATGTCGACCTTGGCATGCTGCCGGTGCAGACCTGCTGGCCCGAAGACGCTGGCCCGCTCATCACCTGGGGGCTGGTCGTGACGCGCGGGCCGCAGGGTGGCCCGAACGCTCGCGCGCGGCAGAACCTGGGCATCTACCGGCAGCAGGTGATCGGCCGCAACCACGTCATCATGCGTTGGTTGGCGCACCGCGGTGGCGCGCTCGACTTCCGCGAGTTCGCGCTCGCCAGGCCCGGCCAACCGTTCCCGATGGTGGTGGCGCTGGGGACCGACCCGGCCACGATTCTCGGCGCCGTGACACCCGTGCCCGACACCTTGTCGGAGTACCAGTTCGCCGGCCTCTTGCGCGGCAGCCGCACCGAGGTGGTCGATTCGATGGCGGGTGACGCGGGCGTGATGCTGCAAGTGCCGGCGCGTGCCGAGGTCGTTCTCGAAGGCCGCATTCCTGTGGCGGCGAAGGGCTTTGCCGGCGTCAGCGAACACGGTGTGCAGACCAAGGAGGTCGGCGGCTACCTGCATGCGCTCGAAGGCCCTTTCGGTGACCACACCGGCTACTACAACGAGCAAGACTGGTTCCCGGTGTTCGAGATCACCCGTCTGACGCACCGCGAGGCGCCGATCTACCACTCCACCTACACCGGCAAGCCACCCGACGAGCCGGCCGTGCTGGGCGTGGCGTTGAACGAAGTGTTCGTGCCGATCCTGCAAAAGCAGTTTCCCGAGATCGTCGACTTCTATCTGCCGCCCGAGGGCTGCAGCTACCGCATGGCCATCGTCAGCATCCGCAAGAGCTACCCCGGCCACGCGAAGCGGCTCATGTTCGGCATCTGGAGCTTCCTGCGCCAGTTCATGTACACAAAGTTCATCGTGGTGACCGACGACGACGTGGACATTCGCAACTGGCAAGACGTGATCTGGGCCATCACCACCCGGATGGACCCGGTACGCGACACGCTGCTGGCGGAGAACACGCCCATCGACTACCTCGACTTTGCCTCGCCCGTCAGCGGCCTGGGCGGCAAGATGGGGCTCGACGCCACGAACAAGTGGCCCGGCGAAACCACGCGCGAGTGGGGCCGCACGATCCGCATGGACGCCGCAGTCGAGCAACGAGTGCAAGGCGTGCTCGCGTCGATCATGAAACCCGTGCCCTGACAAGAGGGCATGCGATGGGGGTTCGCGACTGAACTGCGCTTGAAGTGCGCCGCCGCGTCGCCTATCTTTGAAGAGCCTGCACGCAGGCACACCCACTGGTGCAGTCTCTGCACCAAAGGAGCCCCGGACTCATTTCCTCCGGATCTCCAAATGGTGGCGCAAGCCACCCGCCCCTCCGTTCGAAAGACCGGAGGGGTTTGTCGTTTTGGCCGATCCCTTTTCCGCTTCCTTCTCCGCTCTCTTGGCCGCCGGCTCGGCAACCCGTTCCACCGGGTGTTGCGCAAACTGGCGTGCCGCAAAGGCCCAAACCATGGCCGATGCGTCCGGCCCGGTGGCGTCGCAGAACGGCTGCCCGGCCGAGCCTCCGCTCCAGGCGTGGCCCATGCCTTCGACGCTGCACAGCGTTGCCTGCGTGCGGCCCCGGCATTTGAAGTCGGTCACCGTCATCGCGCGGCGTTGGCCGCGCTGCACCGTGCGGCTCGGTGTGCGTTCGGCACCGGCCGCCTCGGCCCAGAGCTGGGCCGCGGCTTCGCCATTGCTCGGCGCGACAACCCGGTCGGCGGTGCCGTGGATGACCAGCAGGGGCGGCCAGGGTGCGTCGGGGCCGGGCCGGGTGCTGGCGGCGCTGCCGGCTGCGGCTGACCCCGCGCGCCCCTGCATTGCACGCAGCGCCGACAAGGCCGAGTGGGCCGTGCCCGGTGGCACGCCCGAGTGCATGGCGACGGCCTTGAAGCGCGTCGGGGTGCGCAAGGCCATCAGCGCCGCCATGCTGGCACCGGCGGACATGCCGGCGAGCGCCATTCGGGCCGGGTCGGCACGGTAGAGCGCACACACCTGGTCGACGGCGGCATTGATCGTTGCTGCCTCGGCGAAGGCGCGCCGGCTGTCGGTGTCGTACCAGTTCCAGCAACCTTGCAGGTTCGCCAGCCGGTCTTGCTCGGGGTAGAGCACCATGAAGCGCTCGCGCACCGCGAGGCGGTTCATGTGGGTGCTGAGGGCGAATGCGTTGGCGTCCTGCCCGCAACCGTGCAGCATCACCACGAGCGGCAGCCGCTCGGCGAAGCCCACGTTCGGTGGCCGGAGCAGTTGATAGCGGCGTGCGCCGGCAGGGCCGAATGCGATACCGGCGTTCCATGTGCCCGCACCGCGCGGCGGCTGCGCCTTCTTGGCGCTGGAGCGAATCGTGCGGCCGGCCGTCTTGAGCGCGCGCGGTGCCTGGGGCACCTGCAGCTTGCCGAGTGTGCGCATCACGCCGAAAAGCGATGTCGACCAGTGGGGAGAGGCGCGTTTTCTGGTCATGTTCTGGGCGTGCTTCGGGCAGGGTTCGACGTCGGTCGGGCTGAGCACCATAGCCTCAAAGCAACCCCGTTTGCGCCGTGCCTGGCCAGACAGGACGGCGCCCACGCGGTCGCTGCGCCGGCGCCTACGCGGCGCGGCAACAAAGGCGGGTGTCGGCAAGCCGGCCGGCCCCCGAACGTCCGGCCGTCCTACAGGCGGCCCCGCAGCGCGCAGGCAAGCTGGGCTTCTACCGAACGTCACAAAAAGGAGACCGCCATGCTCAACAGCATCAGCCATGTCCAAGGCGCCACCATCACCGCCACCGACGGCCAGATCGGCCATGTCAAAGAGGCCTACTTCGACGACCAGACCTGGACGATCCGCTACCTCGTGGTCGACACCGGCTCGTGGCTGTCGGGGCGCAGTGTGCTCATCTCGCCCTACTCGGTGAAGCAGCCGCTCGGAAGCGTCAAGAACATCGACGTTTCCTTGACGCAAAAGCAGGTCGAGAACAGCCCGAACATCGACACGCACGAACCGGTCTCGCGCCGCCATGAGCGCGACTACCTGAACTACTACGCTTACCCGGAATACTGGGGCGGCGCGGACCTGTGGGGCATGGGCCCCTACCCGCTGGTGCCGGCAGCCTTGCCCACCGAAGTGGAAACCCAGGTGCAGAGCGCGCTGCGCGAAGAAGAGGTACCGCCTGAAGACGTGCACCTGCGCAGCAGTGCGTCGGTCGCCGGCTACGACATCCAGGCGACCGACGACAGCATCGGCCACGTCAAGGACTTCGTCTTCGACGACGAGACCTGGGCCGTGCGTTACCTGGTGGTGGACACCCGCAACTGGTGGCCGGGCGGCAAGAAAGTGCTGGTGGCCACGCGCTGGATCGACCGCATCGACTGGTCCGACAAGACCGTCTACACCAAGCTCACACGCGAGCAGATCAAGAACAGCCCCGAGTACGACGAGGCCGGCGAATTGAACCGCGACTACGAGAAGCGCCTGCACGACGCCTATGGGCGTCAGGGCTACTGGGACTGAGGCCGCACCGAGACAGCGCCTGCGCGCTGTCGGGTAGCTGTTGAAGGCCCAGGCCCAGGCCCAGGCCCAGCCCCAGGCCCAGGCGCAGGCCCAGGCCCGGGGCACCTGCAACCGACCGGGCTGACCCGCCTGGCTCCCAAACCCAACCAACCCCCCGAAAAGAGAACTCACATGAACCAGGTCACCACCAAAGACGGCGTCAAGCTCTACGTGAAGGACTGGGGCCAAGGCCGGCCCGTCGTCATGGCGCACGGCTGGCCCTTGTCGGCAGACAGCTTCGACGACTTGTCGATGGCCATCGCCGATGCCGGCATGCGCGCGATCAGCTATGACCGCCGCGGTTTCGGCCGCTCCGACCAGCCGTGGACCGGCTACGACTACAACACGCTTGCCGACGACATGGCCAGTGTCATCGAGCAGACGGGTGCACAAGACGCCACGCTCGTCGGCTTCTCGATGGGCGGCGGCGAGGTGGCGCGCTACATGTCGCGCCATGGTGGGCGCAGCGTCAGGCAGGCGGTGCTGATTGCGTCGGTCGTGCCGTACATGCTGAAGACGGCAGACAACCCCGACGGCGTCGATGCCTCGGTGTTCGACGAGATGACCAAAGGCATGACGGCCGACCGTGCCAAGTTCTGGTCCGGGTTCTTCAAGGACTTTTTCGGCGTCGGCCTGGTGTCGCACCCGGTCAGCTCGGAAGTGATCGACTGGGCGCGCACGACCTCGATGCAGGCCGGCCTGAAGCCCACGCTCGCCTGCGCCAAGGCGTTCGCGACAACCGACTTCCGCCCCGACCTGACTGCCTTCAAGGTGCCCACGCTCATCATCCACGGCACCGACGACAAGACGGTGCCGATCGACGCCTCGGCACGCAAGGCGGTGCAAGGCATCGCAGGTGCCCGTCTCATCGAATACGAGGGTGCACCGCACGGCTTGTTCGCGACACACAAGGACCGCTTGATCGCCGACGTCATGGCATTCCTGATCCAGTGAGCACCTTCACTGTCGAACCACAGAGAGCTGAACCCCGCACATGCACCTGAACCCGTTGAAACTCACCTCCGTCGCGGTGGCCGCTGCCACGCTAGTCGTCGCGCTGTCGGCCGTGGCCGAACAGGCAGAGCTGCCCGTTTCGGCCGGCATGGGGCCGAACCCCAGCTTGCCCGCGCCACGCCCGTCGCTGCTGCCCACCGTGAACATCGCGCCCGCGAAGGGCTGGCCGCAGGGTGCCGCGCCGAAGGCCGCCGGTGGCCTGCGGGTAGCCGCGTTCGCCAGCGGCTTGGATCACCCGCGCTGGCTGCTCACGCTGCCCAACGGCGACGTGCTCGTCGCCGAAACCAACGCACCGCCCAAGCCCGACGACGGCAACGGCATCAGGGGTTGGGTGATGGGCCTGGTGATGAAGCGCGCGGGTGCCGGCGTGCCCAGCGCCAACCGCATCACGCTGCTGCGCGACACCGACGGTGACGGCGTGGCCGACGTTCGAGCCGTGCTGCTGGAAGGCCTGAACTCGCCGTTCGGCATGGCGCTGGTGGGCGACGACCTGTTCGTGGCCAACTCCGACGCCGTGGTTCGCTTCCCTTACAAGGTGGGCGACACGAGCATCACGCAGCCGGGTGTGAAGGTGGTCGACCTGCCGGCCGGGCGCATCAATCACCACTGGACCAAGAACCTGATCGCGAGTGCCGATGGCAGCAAGCTCTACGTGACGGTCGGCTCGAACAGCAACGTTGCCGAGCGCGGCATGGCGGTCGAAGCCGAGCGCGCCGCCATCTGGGAAGTCGACATCAAGACCGGCGCGCACCGCGTGTTCGCCTCGGGCTTGCGCAACCCGAACGGCATGGCGTGGGCCGGCGGCGCGACGCTGTTCACGGTGGTCAACGAGCGCGACGAGATCGGCAGCGACCTGGTTCCCGACTACCTGACCTCGGTGCGCGACGGCGGCTTCTACGGCTGGCCCTACAGCTACTACGGCCAACATGTGGACGACCGGGTCAAGCCGCAACAGCCCGACCTGGTGGCGCGCGCGCTCATGCCCGACTACGCGCTCGGCCCGCACACCGCGTCGCTCGGGCTCGTGTCATCGGAAGGCACGTCGCTGCCTGCGCCGTTCGCGCACGGCATGTTCATCGGCCAGCATGGCTCGTGGAACCGCTCGCCGCACAGCGGCTACAAGGTGATCTTCGTGCCGTTTGCCGGCGGCAAGCCAGCGGGCGATGCGGTCGACGTGCTGACCGGCTTTCTCAGCGATGACGGCAATGCGTTCGGCCGCCCGGTGGGCGTGGCGCTCGACAAGACCGGCGCGCTGCTGGTGGCCGACGACGTGGGCAACGTGATCTGGCGGGCCACCGCGCAGCGGTGAATCGGCAGGGGCCCCCGCGAATCACTTCTTCTTCGTCTTGACCGCCGCCGTGGCGCCGCTGCCCGACTGCAGCCCTTGCGACATGCCGATCAGCACGCCGCTGACCAGCGCGGCGTAGCTGTCCATCATGGCCTGCGCCGTCTTGGCGGCGGCGGCGCGCCCGTCTCGCAGGGCGGTCTGGGCCTGCGCCACCAGTTGCTCGACCGACTGCGTGGCCTGCGCGCCCGTGCCCGTGCCCTTGAGCTTCATTGCGTCGAGCACGTTCGACCACGGCCCTTGCATCGGCTCGCTCACGCCCTGAGCGGCCTTCGTGACGGCGGCGAAGAACATGTCTTCCATCTTCTCGATGTTCCCGATGGCGCTCTTGATCTGCTTGTCTTGCAGCGCCGCGCCCTGGCCCACGAACTGCTGCAGGGCCTTGTGGTTCGCCTCGACCGCCTGCAGCAGCGCCGCGTCCATGCCGGCGAACGCCTTGCCGAGCATCGCTTCCACATCCACCGGGCTGGCAACGTTCTGCGCCGCGCCTGTGCTGGCGGCCTGCGTCATGCTCTTCACCACCTTCTTGATGTTCTCCATCGTCAGTTCGCGGCCCTGCAAGGCCTTCAGCGTGGCGTCGCTGACTGCGGTTCGCAAGGCTTCGCCCTGCTTGGTGCTGGCTTCGGAAAACATCTTGACGATGGCGTCGTGATCGATACCGGACTTGATCATGGGTGAACTCCTGTCTGAGTGGGGTGTGGGGTGGCGAGCCAGGGGCAGCCTATTGCATGTGCTGGCCGCCGTTGATGGCGATGTTCGCACCGGTCAGGAAGGCCGCCTCCTCGGAGGCAAGGTAGATGATGAGCCCCGCCACTTCTTCCGGCTTGCCCAGGCGGCCGACCGGGATGTGCGGCAGGATCTTCGTGTCGAGCACTTCCTTCGGAATCGCCATGACCATCTTGGTGCCGATGTAGCCCGGCGAGATCGTGTTCACGGTCACGTTCTTCCGCGCCACTTCCAGCGCCAGCGCCTTCGTGAAGCCGTGCACGCCGGCCTTGGCGGCCGAGTAATTGGTCTGGCCGAATGCGCCCTTCGAGCCGTTCACCGACGACACGTTGATGATGCGGCCCCACGCCCGCTCGACCATGCCGTCGGCCACTTGCTTCGTCATGTTGAACAGGCTGTCGAGGTTGGTGCGCATCACGGCGTCCCAGTTGACCTTGTCCATCTTCTTGAACGTCATGTCGCGGGTGATGCCGGCGTTGTTGACGAGCACGTCGACCGGCCCGACCTTGGCCAGCACTTCGGCCACCGCACGGCCGCAGGAGTCGTAGTCGGCCACGTCGCAGGCCACGGCGGTGATCTCGTAGCCGCGCGTCTTCATGTCGGCCACCCACTCGGCGTGGTTCTTGTTGCCGGGCGAATACGTCACCACCACCTTGTAGCCGGCGTCGGCCATCTTGGTCGAGATCGTTTCGCCCAGGCCGCCCATGCCGCCGGTGACCAGAACCACGCGTTGACTGTTTGACATCTCGTTTCTCCTCGGGTTGTTGTGTGAATCGTTGGGGTCTTGGCTTGCAGCCGTCTGTCAGCACATTTCAGCGCACCTCAGCGCACTTCAGCGCACTTCAGCGCATCGTCGCTGGCGGCATGCGCGCCTCTGCACTGTCGAGCACTGCTTCCGGATCATCGGCTTCGGCATCGGTTTCGGTTTCGCCGTCGAGCTGGCGGGTCAGCCGGCCCTCGTCGAGGTCGTTCGTCCACTTCGCGACGACGATGGTCGCCACGCCGTTGCCGATGAGGTTGGTCAGCGCCCGTGCTTCCGACATGAAGCGGTCGATGCCCAGTATGAGCGCCAGGCCGGCCACCGGCACGTGGCCCACGGCCGACAAGGTGGCCGCCAGCACGATGAAGCCGCTGCCGGTCACGCCGGCCGCGCCCTTCGATGTGAGCAGCAGCACCAGCAGCAGCGTGATCTGCTGCGTGAGCGACATCGGCGTGTTGGTGGCCTGGGCGATGAAGACCGCCGCCATCGTCAGGTAGATCGAGGTGCCGTCGAGGTTGAACGAGTAGCCGGTCGGGATCACGAGGCCGACGACCGACTTGCGCGCGCCCAGGTTTTCCATCTTGGCCATCATGCGCGGCAGCACCGATTCGCTCGACGACGTGCCCAGCACGATCAGCAGCTCTTCCTTGATGTACTTGATAAATTTCCAGATCGAGAAACCGTGGATGCGGGCGATGGTGCCCAGCACCACGAAAATGAAGATCAGGCAGGTCAGGTAGAACGTGGCCATCAGCTGGCCGAGCGACACCAGCGAGCCCACGCCGTACTTGCCGATGGTGAAGGCCATGGCACCGAACGCCCCAATGGGGGCCACCTTCATGATGAAGCCGACGATGGCGAACAGCACGTGCGAGGTTTTCTCGATCATGTCGAACACCAGCGTGCCGCGCCCGCCGAAGCGGTGTAGCGCGAAGCCGAACATCACCGCGAACAGCAGCACCTGCAGGATCTCGCCCTTGGCGAAGGCATCGACCACGGTGCTCGGGATCACGTTCAGGATGAAGTCGACCGTGCCCCCCATCTTGCCCGGGCCGGTGTAGGCGGCAATGCCCTTGGTGTCGAGCGCGTTCGCATCCACGTTCATGCCGGTGCCCGGCTGCACCAGGTTGACGATGACGAGGCCGACGACGAGCGCGATGCTGCTCACGAACTCGAAGTACAGCAGCGCCAGGCCGCCGGTCTTGCCGACCTTCTTCATGTCTTCCATGCCGGCGATGCCCACCACCACGGTGCAGAAGATGATCGGCGCGATGATCATCTTGATCAGCTTGATGAACCCGTCGCCGAGCGGCTTCATGGCCTCGCCGGTGCTCGGGTAGAAATGCCCGAGCAACACGCCGATGACGATGGCGGTGATCACCTGGGCGTAAAGGGACTTGTAGATCGGCTTGTGCGCGCTGTTTGTCATGGGCTGGAATGAGGTTGCTGCGCGTTCCATGCGTCACACGTGCGCCACAGGTGCAGTGATACCGCGCCGGCCGTTGCAGCGCAATAGGTGCTATGCGAAGGCAGCGCGTGAAGATGGCCCGGTGGCCCGGTTCGTTGTGTGTGGCAGCGCACAGACCCACTCATGCAGCCGAGCGCGCCAGGGCTTCGGCGAGGGTTGGCAAGATGTGCCCGGCGCCGATCACGGCCTCGAAACCCGAGCGCCGCATCAGCGACAGCGGCTGCTCGTTCACGTCGGCCAGCACGAGCGCCACGTTTCGGCGCTGCAGCAGCCGCAGCAGCTGTTGCAGTGCGTCCAGCCCCGACGTGTCGATGAGCAGCAGGCGGTGCATGTCGAGCACCAGGGTGCGGGTGCCTGGGAGCAGCAGTGCCGGCAGCGCCTCCATCTTGCCGACCGCGCCGAAGAACAGCGAGCCGTAGAGCGCCAGCACCTGCACGCCGGGTGGCAACACGGCGCCGTCGGCCACCGCGTAAGGCAACACCTTGAACAGCGTGCCCGTGCGGTAGATGAAGAACCCGCAGGCCAGCAGCAGGCCCACCTCGACGGCGACGGTCAGGTCGAACACCACCGTGAGCGCAAAGGTTCCGAGCAGGATGGTGCGGTAGGCCGTGCTGAACTGACGCAGCCGCGCGAACTCGTGCCACTCGCCCATGTTCCAGGCCACGAACAGCAGGATGCCCGCCAGCACCGCCAACGGCACGTGGGTGGCCAGCGGCGCAGCCACCAGCACCACGGCCACCACCGTCAGTGCGTGCACGACGCCGGCCACCGGGCTGGTGGCGCCGGCGCGCAGGTTGGTCACGGTGCGCGCAATGGTGCCGGTGGCCGGGATGCCGCCGAAGAACGGAGCGACGAAGTTGGCCGCGCCCTGCGCCATCAGCTCCTGGTTCGGGTCGTGGTGGGTCATGTCGGGGTACACCGGCTCGAGCAGGTTGTCGGCGACGCGGGCGCACAACAGCGACTCGACGGCCCCGAGCAACGCAATCGTGACGGTCGGTATCAGCAACTGCTTGGCCGTCTCCCACGTGAAGGCCGGCAGTGCAAACGCGGGCAGCGCGGCCGGGATGCCGCCGAAGCGCGTGCCGATGGTCTCGACCGGCAGTTGCAGCCAGCTGCTCAGCAGCGTGAGCGAGACCAGTGCCACGATCGGCGCCGGCAGCCGCGCCGCCATGCGGGCCGGCCGGCCTTCGAGCACGGCGCTTGCGGGCCACGCCGCGCGCAGCAGCCCGCCGGGCTTGAACACATGGGGCCAGACGGCGAGCCCCGCCACGCACGTCACACCGAGTGCCAGTGCCCAGGGGTTGAAGCTGTCCAGGTGCTGGCCCAGCACTTCGAGAAGGGTGAAGAAGTCGGCCGGCAACTGGCCCGGCACCCGCAGCCCGAGCAGGTCGCGCAGTTGCGACACGCCGATCAGCACCGCAATGCCGTTCGTGAACCCGATGACGATGGGCAGCGGCACGTAGCGCACCACCGCGCCGAGGCGGAACAGGCCGAGCAGGAACAGCAGCATCCCGGCCAGCGACGTGGCGATGAGCAGGTTCGCCAGACCATAGCGCTGGTTGATGCCGTAGACGATGACGATGAACGCCCCCGCCGGCCCGCCGATCTGTACCGACGAGCCGCCCAGCAGCGAGATCAAAAACCCCGCGATCATGGCCGTGAAGAGCCCTTGTTCCGGCTTCACACCGGAGGCGATGGCAAAGGCCATGGCCAGCGGCAGCGCCACCACGCCGACGGTGATGCCCGCGCCCACATCGCTGGTCAAGCGGGCCCGGTCATAGTGCTTCAGCGCATCGAGCAGGCGCGGGTGAAACCGGTGCAGCGGCGGGATCGGCATGGCGGCTGATCTTCGCACGCGTACCGGGGCCGAGCCGCTGCCAGACGACCGCAGACGAGCCGGCCAAGGGCGTTGCAAGTCGGGTCGCCCGGTTCATGTTGGAGCCGCCCTGCGGCCAAGGTCCGCGGCGCCTCGGCGCGGTGGACGCGGGCGGCCGTAACATGCCCGGATGACGACCGAGCAGCAACAACTCGACGCTGCCATTGCCGCGCTCGAGTCGCAGCGCAACCTGCTCGGTAGCGCCGTCGTCGACCTCGCGCTCGGTGGCCTGCTGGCGCGGCGTGCAGCGCTCGCGGCAGGCACGCCGGCCGAAGCCGCCGACCAGGCGCTCAAGCTCGTAACGGTGTTGTTCCTCGACGTCGCCGGCTCCACGCAGTTCTCGCAGCACCTCGACCCTGAAGACACCGGTGCGGTGATGGACGCGCTGCTCGCGGCCTGCACCGGCATCGTCGCGGCGCACCAGGGCAAGGTGCTGCAGTACGCCGGCGACAGCCTGCTGGCCGTGTTCGGCGCCGAGCTGGCGCAGGAGAACGATGCCGAACGTGCGGTGCGCGCCGGGCTGGCGCTGCTGGCCGAGGGCGCGCGCCACGGCCAGACGGTTCAGGAGCGCTACGGCCACAGCGGCTTCAACGTGCGCGTAGGCCTGCACACCGGCGGCGTGCTGCTCGGCGGCGGTGTCGATGCCGAGAACAGCATTCGCGGCATCACCGTGAACATTGCGGCGCGCATGGAGCAAACGGCCCCGGCCGGCGCGCTGCGCATCAGCCATGACACCTTCGCCCACGTGCGCGGCGTGTTCGACGTGGAGCCCCAACCACCGATGGAAGTGAAAGGCGTCGACACGCCCATCACCACCTACCTGGTGCTGCAGGCCCGGCCGCGAGCGTTTCGAACCGCTGCGCGTGGCATCGAGGGCGTGACGACTTTGATGATCGGCCGCGAAGCCGAACTCGAACGGCTGCAACTCGCGTTTGCGCAGGCGCAGCACGAATCACGCCTCGTGTGCATGACGGTTGCTGCCGAGGCCGGCATGGGCAAGAGCCGCCTGCTGCACGAGTTTCAGGTGTGGGCCGAGCGCCAGCCGGGCGGCTTCGAGCTGTTCCAGGGGCGCGCCCACCCGCAGACGCGGCACCAGCCCTACGGCCTGCTGCGCGACGTGCTGGCCTGGCGCTTCCGAATCGCCGACGGCGACAACATGGCGGCCGCGAAGCTGCACTTCGAGGCTGGCATGTCCGTGCTGGCGAACTTCGACGGCGCGTCCGATGTCGCGCCCGATGCGCCAGCGCACCTGCTCGGTCACCTGATCGGGCTGGACTATGCCGCGAGCCCGCACGTCACCCGTATCCAGGGCGACGGCAGGCAACTGCGCGCCCGCGCCTTTCACGCGGCGGCCCAGGCGGTCCGCGAGGTGGCGCTGCGCAGTGGCAAACCGCTGCTGATGCTGCTCGACGACCTGCATTGGGCCGACGATGGCTCACTGGAATTCCTGGCGCACCTGCTCGGTGCCAACCGCGATGTGCCGATGCTGGTGGTGGGCCTCACGCGCCCTTCGTTGTACGAGCGCCGGCCTGGCTGGCCCGGCCTTGCCGACGCGCAGCGCATCGACCTGCAGCCGCTGGCTCAGTCGATGAGCCACCGCCTCGTCGGCGAGTTGCTTCGGATGCTGCCCGAGGTGCCCGACGCGCTGCGCGAGCTCGTCACCGGCGCGGCCGAAGGCAACCCGTTCTATATGGAAGAGCTGATCAAGATGATGGTCGACGAAGGCGCTATCACGGTGCAAGGCGAGGGCTGGACGCTGAACCCCGACAAGCTGCTGGTCGCTCACGTGCCGCAAACCCTGACCGGCGTGTTGCAGGCCCGGCTCGACGCCACTGAGCCTGCCGAGAAGCTGGCGCTGCAGCAGGCGGCGGTGATCGGCTTCGTGTTCTGGGACCTGGCACTCGCCGCCATCGACACGCAGGCGGCAGCTACCTTGGACGGCGTGACGCAACGCGCGCTCGTGGTGCGGCATGCCGATGCCGGATTCAGCGGCACGCGCGAATTCGCGTTCAGCCACCAGGTGCTGCACCAGGTGACCTACGACACGGTGCTCAAACGTCTGCGCCGCAGCTACCACGCCAAGGCCGGCGCGTGGCTGGCCAGCCAGACCGGCGCCCGTGCGAACGACTTCCTGGCGATGACCGCCGAGCACTTCGAGAAGGCGGGTGAGCCGGCGCGCGCGTGCGAATACCTGGCGCGTGCGGCCGAGCATGCCGAAGCCCGCTACTCGCACCAGGAGGCCGTCGACCAGGCAACGCGCGGCCTCGCGCTGCTGGCCGACGAGCCCGCAACGCGGCTTCTGCGCTGGCGCCTGCTCGCCAGCCGGGAGGCATCGTTCGGGTTGCAGGGCATGCGAGTCGAACAGCGCGCCGACATCACCGCACTCGAACAACTGGCCGATGCGCTGGCCGACGACCGCCTGCGCTTCGAGGCGACCTGGCGCCGCGCCGACCTGGCGTTGCGCGTGGCCGACTACCGTGGCCTGGAACTGGCCGCGCGCCATGCCATGTTGCTCGGCGAGCGCGTCGGCGATGAAGCGCTGCGCCTGCGCGCGCAGCAGCGCCTGGGCATCGCACTCAGCGAGACCGGCAGCATCAAAGCCGGCAAGGCGCTGATCGAAGAGACGCTGATCGCAGCGCGCGCAGCCGGTTTGCTCCACATCGAAAGCCTGTGCCTGAACGTGCTGTCGATCATCGCCTCGGTGCAGGACGACCCGATGCAGGCGCTGCACATCGATCAGCAGAAGCTGGTGCTGGACCAGGCGCTGGGCAACCCGCTGACCTACGCCACCACGGTTGCGAACCACGGCGAGTCGTGGCTGCAGCTTGGCGACCATGCGCAGGCCTTGCACTTCCTCCGCGAGGGGCTGCGCCTCACCGGCGCGGTGGGCAACCGCGCCATGCAGGGCGTCGTGTTGCTGAACCTGAGCCAGCTCATGCTGCGCGCCGGGGACGCCTTCACGGCAGAATTGCATGCGCGCGAAGCGCTGGCCATCGGGCGCGTGGTGCAAAGCCCGGAATACGAGGCACGTGCCGAGTGGGCCATCGGCCACGCCGAGCTTGCGCAGGGCCGGCACGCTGCTGCGTTTAGCGCCTTCGAACGGGCGCGGGCGGTGGCCATGGCGGCCGATCAAGAGCCCAGCCAACTCGACGCCGCTGCGGGCCTGACGCGGGTAGCTCTGCAACAAGGCGACCTGCCGTGCGCATGTCAGGCGGCGCAGCCACTGCTTGACCACCTTCAGCGCGCGGGCCATTTCGAAGGCATCGACGGGCCGCGACTGGCACACCTCGTGTGCTGCGAGGTACTGCTGCGCACCGGAGACTCGCGTGGCGCCGATGCTTTAGAGGCGCTGCACGCGGCGCTTCAGCAACGCGCCGCGCTTGTCCCCAAAGGGGAACTCCGAGAAGGATTCCTGGGCAACATTCCCGAGCATCGCGACATCGTCGCGATGTGGGCCGCGAACGGCGTCGACCGGCCGGCCTGACCAGTGCCGGCCGCAGCCCTGACCAACGCCCGGGCTGCTAGAACCTCAGCTTCGGCGCAACTTCACGAACCCCACCGCCAGCAGGCCACCGAGCAACAGGGCATAGGTCTGCGGCTCCGGTACCGGGGTCGCAAAGTTGATCACTCCACCGCCTTGGCTGATGACGAACTCGGTCGGCGAAACGATTCGCACTTGGTTCGGCGTGTTCGTGAACGCGGCGAAGGCCGTGGTGTAGAACGACCCCGGCGCCGAGAAGAAGCCGGCCTCGGAGGGGACCGGGTTGAAGTTGAGCTGCGCGAAGGCGCCAGGCGTGAACCCGGTGCCGGTGGGCTGGGTGTTCACGGTGCCGAACACCAAGCTGCCAGTGGCCAGCGCGAACGCGCCCGCGGCTGTGGTCGTCGGGTTGTTGCTGCCGTCGAAGCCGAAGGTCGCCGCAGGGCCGTTGTAGCCGTACAGCGTGTAGTTCAGGGTCGAGAACGTGCCCGAGCTCGAACTCGTGAAGGGGTTGCCGAGGGTTTGGGTGCCGGTGCCGCTGAACTGGAAGTACAGGCCGTAGGTCGAGTTCAAGCCAGGCGCGGTGATGGCGGCGCTGGCAAGCTGGAACCCCTGTACCGCAAGGTAGCCCGTGTCGGTGAACGCGCCGGTGTTCCCGTTGATGACCACATGCGAGTAGTCGGAGATGAAGATGTTGTCAGCGGCGAAGATGCTTCCGAGCAACGCCGGGTTGGCTCCGGCAGGGTCGAGCGTGAACTGCGGCAACGCGGCCGAGGCACTGGCGCACACCACGGCCATTGCGATGGCTAGCGAAGTGCGCCGCAGGGCGCGCGATTGAAGCAACCTAACTTGTTTCATGAGTGAACTCCCAGGGTGGTGAATGTGACAGGACGGACAACAGAGTTGACCACCCGCATGAAGCGCCGTCTGTGCGCTGCCGCTCCCAGACAAATGTAGCCGCGCGATCGCGCAGCGCAAGCATCTAATTGCATCCACCCCCCGAATGAGGGACTCTCCTACGCTGCGGCGGGCAACAAGCGACGAGACTGCCCGGTGCGGGACTTGTCGAGTCACCAAGGAGAGGTAGCAGCAGTGGCAACTCAGGCGTTCTCGTACGACGAGGCTTTTTCACGCAACCTCGGCTGGGTGACAGCGGCGGAGCAGCAGCGCTTGAGGCAATCGCGCGTGTGCATCGCCGGCCTGGGCGGCGTGGGCGGCGTGTACCTGCTGACGCTGGCCCGTCTCGGTATCGGCGCGTTTTCCATTGCCGACTTCGACACCTACGCGCTGGCCAATTTCAACCGGCAGGTCGGCGCGACGGTGTCGTCGCTCGGCCGCCCGAAGATCGACGTGATGCTAGCCATGGCGCGCGACATCAACCCCGAGCTCGACGTGCGCGTTTTCAAAGACGGGCTCGACGCCGCGAACATCGCGCCCTTCCTCGCCGATGGCGACGTCTACCTCGACGGGCTCGACTTCTTCGCCCTCGACATCCGGCGCGACGTGTTCGCCCAGTGCGGCGCCAAGGGCATGCCCGCCACCACCGTGGCACCGCTCGGCATGGGTGCGGCGCTGCTCAACTTCGTGCCCGGTGGCATGAGCTTCGAAGAGTACTTTCGACTCGACGGCCACAGCGCGCACGAGCAGGCGCTGCGCTTTCTGGTCGGCTTGTCGCCGGCGATGCTGCAGATGGCCTACCTCGTCGACCCCTCGCGCGTGGACCTGGCCGCACGACGCGGCCCGTCGACGGTGATCGGCGCGCAACTGTGCAGCGGCATTGCCGCCGCGCAGGTACTGAAGCTGCTGCTTCGGCGGGGCAGGGTGGTGGCGGCGCCCAGCGGCCTGCACTTCGATGCGTTTCGCAACCGGCTCAAGCGCACCTGGCGGCCCGGCGGCAACCGCAACCCGTTGCAACGCGCCCTGTTGGCGCTGGCGGCACGGCGCCTGCGGCCGGCACTGCCGTCCGTCGTGTGAACACGCCCTGGGCACCCGCGCGCATGCGGCCCCCGCTCGACGCCCTGCGGCGCATTCTCGAAGCCGGGCTGCTCGCGCCGTCGGCCGAGAACAAGCACTACCTCGAGTTCAAGTGCGACGGCGATTCGGTCGACCTGATGGCGACCGACCGGGCTTCGTGGGCTGCGCAGCCGCACCGTCAAATGCTGGCGCTGCTCTCGTATGGCGCTGTGGTGGAGAACCTCGCATTGCGGTCGGCCGAGCTGGGCTATGCGCTGAGCGTCGAGTGGGCTGGCGATCTGCTCGCCTCGGGCCGCGTCGCGCGCCTGCGCTGGTGCGTGTCGGCTGCCACCGCCGACCCGCTCGGCCACGCCATCGAGGGCCGCCACACCAACCGCCGCTTTTACCGCGGCTTCTACCGGCGCGGCGCGTTGCCAGTGTCAACGCTGACACGCCTGTCCGCTGCCGCTCACGCGGTGCCTGGCGCCCGGCTGCTGTGGCTTGCCGATGCGGCCGACCGCCGGGCTGCGCTGCGGGCGATCCGGCTGGCCGAGACCGAGCGTTTTCGGCGTCGCGCGCTGCACGACGAGCTGTTCGGTGCGGTCCGGTTCGATCTCGGCTGGAAGCAGACGGCCGACGAGTGGCTGCCCCCCGGCGCGCTCGAGGTCGAGCCGCCGATGCGAGCCGGCTTCGCCCTGCTGCGCCACTGGCGGGCCATGCGCGCAGCCAGCTGGCTCGGCTTGCACCACGCGCTCGGTCTGCGCGCAGGCTACCTGCCGTGCGCGCTGGCGCCGCACCTCGGGTTGGTGCTGGCCGAGAGTTCGCACGAGACCCTCGCGAACCTGCAGGCCGGCAGCGCGTTCCAGCGCGTGTGGCTGGCGGCCACGGCCGAGGGCCTGGCGCTGCAGCCGATGGCGGCCGTGACCGCGCTGCTGCGCCAGACCCCGGGTGGGGGCTGGGTCGATGCGGGGGTGCAGGCACAGTTGGCGCGGCTGGTACAACCGTTTTGCCGCAGCGCCGGCGAGCGGCCGTACCTCTTGTTCCGCCTGGGACAAGCCGACCCGCCGAGCGTGACCGCGACACGCCTGCCGTTGCACCACTACCTGCGGTGATGGCGGCCCGAACGCGGCCTACATGCGGTAAGGGCTGCCTTGCGCCGCCGCGTGCGCCTGCGCCGGCACGAAGCCGTGCGGGGTGTTGGTGCCGTGCAGCCGGCCCGCGATGCCGGCCTCGTCAGCCGGTGAAAAGAAGTACGGGTACAGCGACCGCGCCGGACCGACCGGCTTGAGCGTGCCGCCGAACTGCGCGATCTGCGCATGCGCATGCGCGAAGTCCAGCCGCATCAACACCGCCGGTGCGTTGACGCGGTGGTTCAGCCGTGCCGGCGCGATCACTTCGAAGCCCAGCATCCGCTTATAGTAGGCCGTGTGGCGCGGGTTCACCTCGATCAGCAGGTCGCTCGCCCCCATGATGCGGTGCGAGTAGATGAATGCCACGTGAAACAGCGTGGCCAGCACCCGGGCGGAGCGCACCACGCTGTCCATCGCCAGCTTGGTGAACTCGCACACCGTGCGCCCGGCGCGGCGCAAGTCTTCGGCCTCGGCGGGGAACAGGTCTTCGACCAGCAGACCGGCGGGCGAGTCGAAGCCGATGGTGATGGTGCCGATGGTGGCGTCGTGCTCGCTCGCTACCAGTGTGATGCGGCTCGGCGCGGCGCGCTCGGGAAGGCCGGCACTGCGGTAGCCGCGCGTCGCATACATGCGGTTGATGAGAATGCTCGCGTCCGAGCGGCGGCCCAAAGAGTCTGCCATGCGGATCTGGAACAGCCTGCGGCTGATCTGCGAGCCGGTCTGGCCGTCGGCCAGACCGTCGTCGCACAGCATCGACCGCAGCGGGTGCTCTTCCTCGAAAGGCACGCCGATGATCGTGTCAGTTTGCACCGGCACCTTCGTGTGGCTGGCAGGCTCGCGCCTGTCCATGGTGAGGATCGAGCCTGGGGAACCCGGCCCGGATGGAAGCGACTGATTGTCCGGCGGACAAGGGCACCCGGTGCAAGCAGGCGTAACCGGGTCAGGGAAGGGCCGGGGCGCCGCGAAGCACCCGGTCGAGCGCGTCGCCGGCACGCGCGTCGGCCGAATGCGTGTCGATGGCGCCCTGGACCAGATCGCAGATCAGCGGGTCGTCCACCGGCGCCGGCACAACGATGTCGAAGCCGGCTGCGTGCGCATGCGCCAGCGCGTGGCTGTCGGTGCGCTCGGTCAAGGCAACGAGCGTGAGCCGTTCGTCGCGGTGCTTCGAGTGGCGCAGCACGCGCGCGGTGTCGATGCCGTCGGGCGTGGGCGAGTCGACGCTCAGGATCACCAGTTGCGGCTGGAACTCCGCTGCGAGCGCCAGCACGTCGGCCATGCCACACGCTGCGCGCGCGTCATGGCCGCGCCCGACTAGCAGCCGCACCAGCGCGTCGGCTGCCGGCCTGTCGTGGGCGGCAACCAGAATTCGATGCGGTGAAGTGGCCGGGGAATCCAAGGTTTGAGCGCTCGGCTGACTGATGGGCGCTGGGCCGACGGGCGGCAGCGGTTGACGCGAGCGTGGCACGCGCGCACCTTAATGTGATTGCGCCAGGTCAAGAATGGTTCCGATCAGGGCGCGGCGGCCTGACAGGCGGTGTGGCCGCTGACAGCGGGGCCAGGTCAGCGGCCGGTGTGTGCGCTGGCGGACAGACACCCGAGCGCCGGCGAGCCCAGACCCGCTGGGCATCCGCACCGCGCTCGTCGGCGGTGACAAGGGTGCCGCGCAGGCGGTGGCGCAGGCCGACGTGGGTGTTGCCATGACCACCGGCCGAAGTTGCCGAATGAGGCGGGCGTTCGGCCGGCGTCATTGCAAGCTCAGCCGGGAATGGGCAGAGGCAAGGGCAGCCGCAGCGTGACCTCCAGCCCCGGTTGCGCGTTGCGCAGCAGCAGGCGACCGCCGTGCGCCTGCGCCACCAGGCGGCACAGGTGCAGGCCCAGGCCCACGCCGCCGGTGGTGCGCTGGCGCGCGGCGTCGGGCCGGTAGAAGGCCTCGGCGAGTTGCGGCAACACGTCGTCAGGCACGCCGGGGCCGTGGTCGCGCACCACGAGGTACAGCGCTTCGGCATCGCTGCAGGTGCTCACGCGTGGCGGCACGCTGGTCGCCGTGCCGTGGCGCAGCGCGTTGTCGAGCAGGTTGCGCACGAGCATGCGCGTTCGGGTGCGGTCGAGCATCAACGTCGGCACGTGGGGAGCCAGATCGGTCTGGACGCCGTGCTCGCCGAAGCTCGCTGCAAGCAGCCCGCGCACCAGCTCGTTCAGGTCGGTCGGCTCGCGTTGCAACGTGGCGTGGCCGGTGGCCAGGCGCTCGCTTTCCAGCAAGTCGGTGATGAGGTCGCGCATCTCGGCCAGGTCGTGCAGCAACGCGGTGCGCGGTGCACTGTCGTCCACCAGTTCGGCGTTCAGCCGCGCCCGCGTCAAGGGTGAGCGCAGCTCGTGGCTGATCGCGAGCAGCAGCCCGCGCTTGGCGTCGAGCATGCCGTGCAGGGCCTCGGCCATGTGGTTGATCTGGCGTGCCAGATCGCCCAGCTCATCGTGCCGGCGCGTGGCAATGGGTTGCGAAAAATCGCCCGCGCTGTAACGGATGGCGCCGGTCCTGATGTCGGCCAGCGGGCGCAGCAGCCCGTGCACGGCGGCATAGGCCAGCGCAGTCAGCACGAGCAGGGCAGCCAGCGTGGCCCAGCCGATCAGGCGCGGCCGGTCTTCGGGCGAATCGTCGCGCGGCACGGTGGCCAGGCCAAAGGTGATGCGGTGGCCGTCGGCCAGCACGCGTTGCGGGCGCCAGGGGTTGCTGGCTTCCGCGTGGCTCGCAGTGCGCGCGTCGTGCCAGCGGCCGGCTGCGAAGCCGGGCTGCGACGACCAGTTGACGACCGGCCCTTCGATCTGGATGCGCAGTGGCAGCCGCTGCGCCAGCGCCTGCGCGCGCTCGGTGTTCGGCGGCGTGCCGATCTCGGCGGTGAGGTTGTCGACGTAGTTGGCCATCAGCGGCTGCGCATAGTCCTGCCAGCCGTAGCGCAGCGCGGCCTGCGTGCCGGCCAGGAAGATCAGCGTCATCAGAAGCGCGAGCAGCAGGAACAGGCCGATCAGCCGCGCGCGCAGCGAGTGGCGTGCATGGCGCCAGCGCTGGCGCAGCGCGTGGTGCCGCGCAATCGCGCCCGGCGCTTTCACGCCCGAGACCGTCACGCCCGCGCCCCGGCGAAGGTGTAGCCGGCGTTGCGCAGCGTCTTGATGCAGTCGAGCGGCTCCAGCTTCTTGCGCAGCCGGCTGATGACGATGTCGACCGCGCGCGTGACCAGCTCGGCCTCGACGCCGCGCAGCCGGTTCAGGATCTCGTCGCGGCTCCACACCTTGTTCGGCTCGCTCGCCAGCAGCACGAGCAGGTCGAACTCGGTGCTGGTGAGCTCGACAGTCGTGCCCGCGCACTGCACCGAGCGCCGCTCCAGGTCGATGTGCAGGCCATCGAAGACCAGGCGCTTCGGCGTGGCGGCGGCGGCGTGCGTGGGCGCCCGCGCGCGGCGCAGAACGGTCTGCAAACGGGCCAGCAATTCGCGCGGCTCGAAGGGCTTGGGCAGGTAGTCGTCGGCGCCCAGTTCGAGGCCGATCACCCGGTCCATCACGTCGCCGCGCGCGGTCAGCATGATGATCGGGATGTCGCTCTCGCGGCGGATCGTGCGGCACAGCTCGAAGCCGTCCATCTCGGGCAGCATCACGTCGAGGATGGCAGCGTCGTAGGCATGCGCGCGCAGCAGGGCCAGGCCGCTGCTGGGCGTCAGCGCACTGGCCAGCGCCACGTCGAAACGCGCGAAGAACGTGGCCAGCGGCGCGGCAAGCAGCGCGTCGTCGTCGATCAGCAGGATGCGGCGCATCAAGAGATTGTGGCTGCGCCGCACGCCTGCCGACACCGTGGCCGGCACCTCTCGGGTCAGCCGCGCATCCATCCGCGGCGCTTGTCCATGAACTCACGGACTTGCGCCTGCTGCTCGGGGCGCAGGCTGTCGTAGAAGTCGGCCGCAGCCGCAACGACCTCCGGGCTCTGGGTCCGCACCGCGGCGGTCTTGCCTTCGATGAAAGCCTGCGCGCGTTCGCGGTCGAACCTGGTGCCGGCCACCAGTGCACGCATCTCGTCGCGCGGGTCGGTGGCGCCGGCGGTCAGTGCCATCCGCTGCTGGCGCACCTTGTCGGCGAGCACCTCGAGGCGCTGCTTCTGTGCATCGTCGAGCTTGAGCTCTTTGGTGGCGCGCTCGATCACGCGGTCGCGCATCTTGGCCGAGTCGGCTTCGCTCATCTGCCAGCTGCCATGCGTGTGATGGCCGCACGCGGCCAAGCCGCCGAGCAGGATGGTGGCGCCGAAGGCACCGTAGAGGGTTCGTTTGATCCAGCGGTTCATGGTGACGTCCTTGGTGAATGCCTGCGATTCAGGCATGGACGTCATCGTGCCGCCGCCGGGCAGCGCCGTGGTTGCGCCGCCGTATCGGCGTGTTTCGTTTTATCTCAAGGCGCCGGGCGCGCGGGGCGCGTCAGCGCATGAAGATGCCGTAGGCTCCGACGGCATACAGGTTTTGGCGCCCCGAATCGATCTGGCGCATGCGGCGCTCCAGGTCGTAGATGTCGGCGGATTCGGCAAGGTATTGCTGGTCGCGGTCCTGTTCGGGGGATGCCGCGGCGCTGAACAGGTTCTTGATCGACTTGAGGAGGGAGTTCATGGCTAACCCTGTCGGGTTGTGGAGTGAAGGCCTGAAGGATACGGGAAAACCCTAGTACCTGCTCTCTAGTGGGGCCTTTTCGCGGTCCGAAACCGTTTTGCCATCACCGCATGAACTTCGCTGGTGCGCGAAGCACCATCATGGTTCTTTCCTCGCCTCGTCACGCGCCGGAGCGCATCGGCTACGCTCTCCGGTTGCCTTACGCGGCCACCGCCGCAACCCCAGGCACCCGACCCATGGAGACCCCCTTGTTCGGATTCTTCGAGAGACTGCTCTACCCCTACCCCGAAGGCCCGCCGCCGGCTGCGCCGCAGGGCTTTTTCGCTTTCCTCTGGGCCGGCACCGAAGGCGCGCGCCCCTACATCGCCGCCATGACCTTGCTGACCGCGCTGACCGGCGTGTTCGAGGCGCTGCTGTTCGCGATGATGGGCGGCGTGGTCGACTGGCTCGCCACGGTTCCGCCCGCGCAACTGTGGGCGCAGCAGCGCAGCCACCTGCTGCTGCTGGCCGGCGTGCTGCTCGTGAGCCCGCTGGTCGTTGGCCTGCAGACGATCTTCAAGCACCAGACCCTCGCCGGCAACCTGCCGATGCGGCTGCGCTGGAACTTCCACCGCCTGATGCTCGGCCAGAGCATGAGCTTTTACCAGGACGAGTTCGCCGGCCGCGTGGCCGCCAAGGTGATGCAGACGGCCCTGGCCACGCGCGACGTGATCATGATCCTTGGCGACATCATGGTGTTCGTGGTGATCTACTTCGTGACGATGGCGGCAGTGGTCGGCCGCTTCGATGCGCGCATGCTGCTGCCGTTCACGGGTTGGGTGCTGCTCTACATCGGCGCGGTGTGGTACTTCGTGCCGCGCATGGCGCGTGTCTCGAAAGACCAGGCCGACGCGCGCTCGCTGATGACGGGCCGCATCACCGATGCCTACACCAACATGGCCACGGTCAAGCTGTTCTCGCACGCACAGCGCGAGGCCGGCTTCGCACGCTCGGCGATGCAGGAGTTCATGGTCACGGCGTATGCGCAGATGCGCCTCGTGAGCGGCTTCGAGGTCGTCAACCACACCTTGAGCATGCTGCTGCTGCTGGCCACCACCGGCACCAGCCTGTGGCTGTGGACACAGGGCGAACTCGGTGTCGGCGCGGTGGCGGCGGCTACCGCGATGGCGCTGCGGCTGAACGGCATTTCGCACTGGATCATGTGGGAGATGTCGGGCCTGTTCGAGCACATCGGCACGGTGCAGGACGGCATCAACACCTTGTCGCGGGCGCGCGCCGTGCTCGACGCGCCCGGCGCGGTGGCACTGAAGGTGACGCGCGGCGAGGTGCGCTTCGACAACGTGTCGTTCGCATACGGTGCGACCGGCCCGCTGGCGGTGGACGTGATCGACCGGCTTTCGCTGCACATCCGCCCGGGCGAGAAGATCGGCCTCGTCGGCCGCTCGGGCGCCGGCAAATCGACCATCACCAACCTGCTGCTGCGCTTCTACGACCTGCGCTCGGGCAAGGTGCTGATCGACGGGCAGGACATCGCGACCGTCACGCAGGACAGCCTGCGCGCGCAGGTCGGCATGGTCACGCAGGACACCTCGCTGCTGCACCGTTCGGTGCGCGACAACATCATGTACGGTCGACCCGACGCGGGTGACGCCGACATGGTGCGCGCCGCCGAGCGCGCCGAGGCGCATGCCTTCATCCAGAACCTGACCGACCCGAAGGACCGCCGCGCCTACGACGCCCACGTGGGCGAGCGCGGCGTGAAGCTCAGCGGCGGCCAGCGCCAGCGCATCGCCATCGCCCGCGTGATGCTGAAAGACGCGCCGATCCTGTTGCTCGACGAAGCCACCAGCGCGCTCGACTCGGAGGTCGAGGCCGCCATCCAGGCGAGCCTGTACAAGCTGATGGAGGGCAAGACGGTGGTGGCCATCGCGCACCGCCTGTCCACCATTGCGGCGATGGACCGGCTCATCGTGCTCGACAAGGGCCGCATCGTCGAGCAGGGCAGCCATGCGAGCCTGCTGGCCAGCGGCGGCCTGTACGCGCGGCTGTGGGAGCACCAGAGCGGCGGGTTCCTTGGGGAAGAGGCGGATGACGTGGTGCGGGTGCCGGAACAGGCCACCGCCTGATGGCGCATGCGGCTCGGGTTGCCGGCCTGGGTTGCCGACTCAGGCTGTCAAGGCAGCGGCTGCACGCCATCTTCCTTGCGCCGGAGTGACCACAGCAGATAGGCCACGACCGCAACGTTCAACGTCAGCGTGCCGGCCTTGATGAACCCCGGCCGATGCCACAGTTCGTAAGCCTCCACCGGCACGTAGATC
>Ga0123338_10000386_pt1 | contig 45949 bp, 42 predicted proteins | sample grotaG_FD_89793 | JGI IMG/M metagenome (GOLD analysis project Ga0123338, IMG submission 89793) | Glacier valley bacterial and archeal communities from Borup Fiord, Nunavut, Canada, to study Microbial Dark Matter (Phase II) -... | ecosystem: Environmental > Aquatic > Freshwater > Ice > Glacier ... | reverse complement strand
TCCGCCTTTGTGTTCCAGCCGGCAAATGCATAACCGTTCCTTAGCAGGCTTCCTGAATTTTCGGAAACTGTAATGGAGGAGTTCATCGTGTTTTCAATCGGGACAAATCCACTGGTTGCCCCGTTTTTGGAATAGGTTACCGTATAGTCATCCGTTATCAAAATAACGGGCGGTGTAGTGTAGTATTTGGCATATAGTGTGATGTTTTCCACTCCCATAGGGAATGTATCATCGGGATAATATGCAGACCCACTGCCGTCCGCCTTAGTGTTCCAGCATTCAAATCCAAACGACTGGTCTAAATTATTGCTGTTGGTAAGCACAGTAACATATGCGCCTCCGGGATAAAGCTGTGGATCAACAGGAGCATACCCGCTGATGTTCAAGTTGCCGTCATAGGAGACGCTATAAACGGGAATCCATACCGCAGACAGCATAACATCATTGGTTTCCATCGTGAACGTATCGTCCGGCTGGTATATGCTGTTGTCATTCATCCACCCGCCAAAGACATATCCTTCCCTGATCAGCCCGCCTGTGTTCGCCAGCACCTGTACCGAGTTAGTTTCTGCATATGTATTCGAGTCCATCGGAACCGAACCGCTCGCAGCTCCGTTGGCCACATAGGTCACAGAATATACTGTCATCGGGAGAGACTCGGCATCGACTCTCAAAAAGCTAGTAGCCAAAATACTGAATATCAGCACAACAAGGAATATTGATCGCAATGTCAAGGACCATTTTGTCCTTCCTTCCATCATCTTTTTCACGATACTTAACCTCCTCATAATCTAAGTCACTACTCTTTTCAATCGTCAGCGGATACAGGAGGGGAATACGCTCCTTACTGCAGCAATATAGGTGTTTTCCTCCACCTCGATATACCTGGCGATCCATTGGTGAAGCTGTCATCCAGAAATTCATCCTCCAGCGTTTTCCCGCTGGTAAAGGCGGTGATTTCAAATAAAGGGTCAAAGGCAGAAAGGGTACTGGATAATAGTGCAATATCCTCCGCTGTATCATCGCATATAGTAATTTTACTGATCTGATATCATTATTTGTCACTATCATATTTCCATATCAGGAAAATTTCAAGGGGAAGAAATATATAAAGATGAAATAATATTTACGCTAATATAAAGGTTTAGTTTGAGAGATTTGGGTGTTTACTTCTTCGTAAACCATGCTGCAAGAATTTTTGTGTTCTTTAAGTATTTAGTGGAGCATTTCCGCTTTTTCATTTGTGAGCACTACAGGCTATCTGAGCATCAAATTGAATAGGATTGGCAACAAATTGGATCAAATCTTTTTTCGAGATTCCCTCCCGAGCTTCAATATAATAGTAGTTTGTACCTACTGTAAACTGGCTATATAGACTGCCGGGAATTCCTTATGTATCCGCGAAAAATGCAAACGTAAATACATGTATTGCGTCCTTGATCGAGTAGGAGCTGGGGGATTAATTCCCCCAGCGACCTCTCACACCACCGTACGTGCCGTTCGGCATACGGCGGTTCAATAGAAATTAACGAACCTTTTCATAAACCATTGTCAGTGAGTGAAGTCCCAAATCTTTGAAGTAATCTTTTGTAAGGGTTCGATGCAGGATTGGGCTATTGGCGATACGCCAGTAGCTTTTCCTTGTGTTGGCATATTCCCAGGCTTTCCCTTCCGGAATTCCAAGTTTGACTAGGTTTCGATGCTTCGCACCAATTCTCTTCCATTGCTTCCAGTAGCACATACGAAGTCTTCGCCGCATTCCCTCGTCCATTTCGAGCAGGAGGTTCTTCATATCCGCGATACGGAAATAATTCACCCAGCCGTGAATGGATTGGTTGAGTTTTCGAATCCTCTCCGCCATACTCATGGCGTTACTTCTACCCGTTATTTCCTTTATTCTCGCTTTTAATTTCGCGTAGGATTTTGGATGTACCCGGATGCGTGCGCCGCCTTTGGTATGGTAGAAGGAGAACCCCAGAAATTTTCTTCGGCTGGCTGGTGCCACGGCGCTTTTCTCCCGGTTCACTTTCAGCTTCAGCTTTCCTTCCAGAAAGGTTACTACACTGTCCATGACCCTCACACCTGCTTTCTTTGTGCGCAGGAAGATGTTGCAGTCGTCCGCATATCGGCAGAACCGATGTCCTCGCTTTTCCAGTTCTTTGTCGAACTCGTCCAGCATAATGTTGCTCAGAAGCGGACTTAGCGGACCACCTTGCGGTACCCCTTCTTCGGTTTCGGAAACCAGTCCTCCCAGCATGACCCCGGCGTTCAGATAGGCGCGGATGAGTTTCAGCACGCGTTTATCCTTCACTTTCCGGGATACCAAATACATGAGAAGATCGTGATTCACCGTATCGAAATACTTCGCCAAGTCCAAGTCAACGACATATTTGTAGCCGTCATTTATGTATTGGCGAGCCTGTTCGATTGCCTGCTGAGCACTCCTGCCCGGGCGGAAACCGTAACTGCTGTTTGAAAACGTTTGGTCAAACAGTTCGTTTAGTTTTTGTGCTATGGCTTGCTGGATCAGCCGGTCGATTACCGTAGGAATGCCAAGTAGTCGGACTCCTCCATTGGGTTTTGGGATTTCCACCCTCCTTACGGGTTGCGGTGCATATTCACCGCTCAGTATCTTCTGTTTTAGGGTTTTGCCGTGTTCCTGCATGTACGGCTGAAGTTCTTCTACCGTCATACCATCCACACCGGCGGCTCCCTTGTTTCTCTTAACCCGATAGTAGGCTTTCACCATATTCTCCAGACAAAGAATTTCTTCCAGAAGGCTGCTGTTTCTGTGTTCGTCGTCTTGTTCGTTTTGGGTCGCCACGGCATCGCTAAGCACTCCCAACTTACTTTCGGCTTCCAGCCTATCCTCGGTCAGGCAGTCTTCAATTCGAAGTTGTCTGCTGTCATTGCTTTGCCTTGAGACTTTCAAACTTTCAAAACCTCCTATTGTTCAGCCCTTCCCAGTATTCCGGTACTATGGCTTCTGCTGACTTCTGACCGTTCAGCCACACATCACTGTATGGGTTGATGCTGTAGGAAATATGTATCCTTCTTGTCGGCATCTTAACAGTCAGATCTCCCCGAATAAGAACAACTACTTTCCTCTCATGTCGCCGTCGCATCTACACCTGAAGGTTAGGGCAGCATAGGACTTCGCTTTGCTCGGCAAGCTCGTCCGCCTTCAGTTTGCCTTATATGCGATTTCTGTTCGTCAGCGCGAGATTTTGCCGCCGGCTTCCTTCAGATTCCACTTCACAGTGGACACCCTTGCCCTTGGCTAACGGTTCCTGCTACCGAGCCCGTTCGGGATTTTCACCCTATAGTAATTGACCATGTCGGGCGTACCGAAAAGAAAACCTCCGCCGTGGATATCCACAACGGAGGTAGTTGCTTTCTTGGGCGCATATTTTTTATACTCTACGTCTTCTAATCACAACAGCAAAGCCAACGGCCGCAAGGAGGATCATTATCGATCCCGCATATAGAAGGGTAGAATTCTCCATGTCTCCTGTCTTTGTCACTCCGGCAACCGCCGATTGAACGACTGGGGTAACAGTCGGAGGATTGGTCGGAACAATCGTCGGTACTATTGACGGCGTCGACGCAGCAGTCGGTGTTGCCGTTGGTTCCAGCGTCGGTGCAGCAGTTGGGGTTATCGTTAGTTCCGGCGTCGGCACAGCAGTTGGCGTTACCGTTGGAGTTGACGTTGGAGTTGACGTTGGTTCCGGTGTCGGTGTTTGCGTTGGAAGTGGCGCAGACGTCACCTCTGCGGCATCGCTTGATAAAGACGCATAATACGTCTCCGTTTCTATAATTCTTTGATAAAACCGATACGCGGTATTCGGCTCAAGCCCCGAAAAGACATTGCTGAATTGCCATGTAATACTATCTGCACTATATTCCATCCCGGAAACTGCCTCAATTGTCACGCTGTCGGGCGTCACATTACTGACGGTCGGAGCCGCAGGCTTGGTTTGAGATAACTTATCCGTTGTAATACTTGTGCCGGCACTTGCGGCGGAAGCAGATTGACTGCCTGTTGCTATATATCTTTGATATAAGGTATATTCCGTGTTGCTTGTTAGTCCTGTAAATATATTGCTTGTCTGCCAGTTTGTACCATCTATGCTGTACTCAGCATCTGCAACGAGTGTCAATATCACACTGTCACTTGTCTTTGAATCTAATGTCGGAGCATCTGGAACTGTCGTTGTACTATCAGCAACGCTTATATAGTATGTCTTTGTTAAGATAAAGTTAAGCCCGTTTTGAATTTTATTAATTATGAACTGCATTTGTATTTCATATACGCCTGCCGGTACGGTATCTGACACATTTATGGGTACAGAAAAAGTAACTGCCGTGGCACTTGTGTCGGTATTTGTTATCGCTCCTAAGCTAATCCCCGTCCCGGACAACGCGGCACCATTAAATATTGTAATCTTAGCAGTACTCTTGTCATACACAATATCAAACAAAAAGCTGCCTTGCATCGTAATCAATACCGACGTCGGAATTTGCAGCGAAGTACCGTATTCGGCATCAAATGCGGTAACGGAGGTACCGCCATACGTTTGAGTGGATGTCGCCAGAGAATCAGGATTGTCCAGAAAATTGATTTCTGAACAGTTATCGCCACTAGGACACGCTTGGTCATAAGCTCCCATCAACATAAAAGCTGTTGATAAAATTGCCACGCCAAGTAAGAGATTGATAAAAAGTGTCATTCGCTTCTTCATAGATTAGCCCCTCCTCTTATGTATTTCACTTTTGCCGAAATAAGAAGTAATGTTACGATAACAACCGTCCCCAAGCCAAAAATCACATTGAAAATAAGTATGTAATTAATTCCGTTTTGATTGACTGCTCTAATTGCTTCATACCAAAATAGCATTCCCCAAAAATAACAGAGCGCCATCAGACAAACATATAAAGGAATGATAAAAACATTTACTATTTTTTTATTATATACGATAAGCATTAAAAACAATAGAAGAAAACGAACAAAAACCTCGGTTAGTTGGATCGGGAAAAGGGGTATCCCCGGAAGTGATGAATGCGTACCTTGTGCATAAACCACAGAAAGAAAACCCGTATAAGGAAGTCCATGGCAACAGCCTGCCAAAAAGCATCCCAATTTGCTGAAAATCATATATGTGTTCACAGAAATCAGCCCAAGTTCAGCGCAATCGCCGGGATTGTATCCAAAAATCTTTCCAATAATCAAAAAAAGTGCGAGCGAAAGGAAAAGGCCAAGAAGATAACTGAATGGCAGCATAAACCGCGGAATAAAACTTACAAATGCCTGAGCCAAAACACCGGTGAACAGCACAAGTGCAGTCATTCGAAAAACGAAGCTCCGCGGAAGTGCTCGCGACTTCGCGAGAAAGACGCTGAGAATAACACCTGCAATCATGCCAATAATGCTAAGCATAACGTAAGCGGAAACGTATGAACCAAACAGTTGTAGCCTGCTTATATGGAACACAAAAACATTCTCCTACATCTTATTACCACTGGGGTTGCACCGATTCCTTGATATAGGTGTCGTATATGGCTTTTACCTGATTCATCTGTTGTTTTGTCAGGTCGGGGATCTGCGTGGCCCTGATATTACTGGTCACCTGGCTTGCCTTACTTGCTCCGGGAATGACGACACTGACGGCATCGTGCATCAGAATCCATTTGAGAGCGTATGGAATGAGATCTTCTGTGTCAAACAGTTTTTTAAGCTCTTCCACGGCCTGAAGCCCGAGACTGTAATCAACGCCGGAGAATGTCTCGCCTTTATCAAAAGCAGCTCCGTCTCTATTGTAGGAGCGGTGGTCATCTTTGCCAAATACGGTGTCTTTTGAATATTTACCAGTCAGAAGGCCGCTTGCAAGAGGAACTCTGGCAATAATACCGACATCATTTTTTTGGGCTGCGGCAAACAGGTCCTCGAAAGGCTTCATCCGAAACATGTTAAAAATCACCTCAATGGCCGCGATGCCATACTCCATGGCCTGTATTCCTTCTATTGTTTTTTCGATACTTACACCATAATTTGCTATTTTTCCTGCTTCCTTAAGCTTGTCAAGAGCTGTAAAGACCTCGTCTTTCCTGTACACGGAAGTTGGCGGGCAGTGCAGCAGGATCATATCAATCTTGTTGACCCCAAGGCGCCTAAGACTATCATCCGTAAACGTATTGACGGCTTGCTTTGTATACATTTCTGCTGTATGCGGATTCAGCTGTCTGCCCAGCTTGGTTGTGATATACATCTGACCCTTTTTGTCTTTAATAAACTCTCCGATAGCCTTTTCACTGCTGCCGCCTATGTATACATCCGCGGTATCAATAAAGTTAATGCCATTTTCATAGGCCGTCTGCAGAATAACTCTTGCTTCCGCTTCATTGAATGACTCGCCCCATTTTGTGCCAAGCTGCCACGTACCAAGTCCAATCTCTGAGATGACTGCGTTCGTTTTTCCGAATCTTTTTGTATTCATCTTGAATCTCCTTTGCTATGACCGGCGAAGATATCATTATTCTATGCTAAAAAATCAATCGTGGCACGCATGAGTCTTTTTAGCGCCTCTTTGTCTATGTCTGACAGCTTTTTAATATAGATGCAGGCTTTTCCGATTTTATATTTGCCCAAGTCATTCAGCAAATACTCATGTTCTGGTTTTCCCGAATATACGTAAAGCGAGATTGCCGCTTTGCGCGGCGAAAAGCCAATTAACGGCCAATCCCCTTCCTGGCTGCTCCGATCCGATTTGTAGTGATAGCTGCCGAACCCGATCATCGAAGGCCCCCACATCTTAGGCGGATGCCCTGTAAATTCCTGCATCAATTTCACAAGCTCAAAACTATCCTGACGCTTTTGCTCCGTATCCGCAAAGGTATTAATAAATTCAAAAACATCGGCATCGTGTTGTTTGGTCTTTAATTCTGCCATATGAATGTCTCCCGATTTTCGAACCTGAATTCCACAGCAAATCATAAAAAACAACTGTTCCACTTCGTATCCCGCGTCGTTTAAAAATCAGAGTATCTACATATGCATTTTAACATTTCCTGGCCGTGTGGGATACTGCTTCCTGTTTGTCTGTTCAGGGTCCATAATCAGTCGTTGGTTTGAGACCACCACGATCCACTACAGCTTAAGCGCCCATTCCCCTGCGTTCCACGTCCCGGTTACGATATCTTCATAGAATTCCGGCTCATGACACACCATCAGGATGGTTCCGGAGTAATCTTTTAAGGCTGTTTTCAGGACATCCTTGGCGACTGTGTCGAGGTGGTTGGTGGGTTCGTCAAGTACAAGCAGATTGTGTTTTCGATTCATAAGCTTGCATAATCGCAGCTTGGCCTGCTCGCCGCCGCTTAGTACGGACACTTTGCTGTCAATATGTTTGGGCGTCAATCCGCAGCGCGCCAGGGCAGAACGGAGTTCGGAGATACTCATAGAAGGAAACTCATCTCCAAGGGATTCAAGACATGTACGGCTTCTGTCATTTGCGTTTTCCTGTTCGAAATATCCGATCGAGAGGTATTCTCCCTGCTTATGTTCTCCGGAAAGGGCCGGCGTAAGGCCGAGAAGGCTTTTGAGGAGTGTTGTTTTGCCGATACCATTGGCACCAACCAAAGATATTTTCTGACCTCTTTCCAACTGCAGATCGATAGGCCTGCTCAAAGGTTCGTCATAGCCGATCACAAGACCCTGCGCATCAAATACCGCACGGCTGGGTGCGCGATCTGAACGAAAAGAAAATGCCGGAACCGGGCGCTCTTTATCAAGTTCGATCACATCCATTTTATCAATTTTTTTCTGTCGGCTCATCGCCATATTCCGTGTGGAAACACGTGCTTTATTGCGGGCGACAAAATCCTTAAGGCTTGCAATTTCCATTTGCTGGCGATCATAGGCATCTTCCCTTTGAGATTTCTGAACTTCATAGACTTCAAGGAAATGGTTGTAATCTCCGGCATAGCGATCCAGATGACAATTGCTGACATGATAGACCACGTTAATGACACTGTTCATGAAAGGGACGTCATGTGAAATCAGGATAAAAGCATTCTCGTAATCAAGCAGATACTGCTTGAGCCATGTGATATGTTCCTCGTCAAGATAGTTGGTAGGTTCGTCAAGAAGCAGGATATCAGGCTTTTCAAGCAGAAGCTTGGCCAGAAGGACCTTGGTGCGCTGGCCTCCGCTAAGTGCTGTAACGTCCGTTTCGAGGCCAAAATTCAGTAAGCCGAGTGCACCGGCTGTCTCTTCAATTTTAGAATCCATCAGGAAAAAATCACTGTGTTCGATTTGGGTCTGCAGTTCACCCATCTCATCCATCAGTTCCGTCATGGCATCTTCATCGGCCTCGCCTAAAAGCGTATATATCTCTTCGAGGCGTGCCTGCTTACTGTTGAGATGATCAAAGGCCTGTCGAAGGATATCGCGAATGGTAAGTCCGCTTGTAAGAATGGTATGTTGATCCAGATAGCCGGATTTAATCCCTTTAGACCATTGGATGGAACCTTCATCAGGCTCCATATGATCCGTGACGATATTCATGAAAGTTGATTTACCTTCACCGTTCGCCCCGACCAGACCAATATGTTCTCCCCGGTTAAGGCGAAACGAAATATCTTCGAAAATAATACGATCACCGAAACCGTGGCTTAATTGTTCAACTGTCAATAAACTCATAGATGAAACCTCATGTCAATTTTGGATTATATGCAAACAGAATCCATAATACCAGAGAAAGGCTGGCTTTGTCTGTAGCAGAGATGCGAAAAAGAAAAGCTTCTCCATTTTGAAAAGCTTTTCCTCACAGGCGAAATACTGTTCTTCAGAAGAGAAAACCTGTTCCTCAGAGTCAAAAATTTGTTCCTCACAGATGCAAAGCGGTGTGTCACTTCAAGGCAGCAATGATAATAACAATCGCAATGAACAAGACAATGACTATAATCGCCGCAAATATGTATTTCGAATTTTTACGGGAGGCTTTTTCGTGATGCTCACTTTCTGAATCTGACAGATTAGATTTGATATCCGGAACTACAGATATACTCTTGCCGGCATCTGGCTTATCGTGTTTTGCGGGTTCAGTTTTTATTGTATATATTCTTTCATCATGCTTAACGGGTGGCTGTCTCTCTTTATTCATATCAGAGATATACGGATTAATACTAAATATAATTGCATCAGCAATTGCATCAACCTGCTCTTTATTTGTCCCCTCTGCCGTGATATGGATAAAGCGCCGGTTGTCACTGGCAAAAGATATGGAAGATATGTCCTGTTGATCATTGCCCGAAGCAGGCAGGCGGAGTGTGAAGCTGCAGCTCGATAATATTTCATCCGGAGAGAATAAATTCTCCAGCTTTTGAGCTGTAAGATCCATACTGTCCCCATGCTCTGAACGAATATCGAAGCTGGGCTCAATTTTTTTGAAAGCCGGAAATATATGAAAAGCAATTATCCGTATTTTTTCATACAAGTAAAGCAGATCATCTACGTGAATATTGCCCTTATAACTATGTGTATATAACGACTTGATATATAAATTCATCATACATTTCTCCCTGAAATTCTGTTGAGAGAGTGTTCAAGATTTCGGTTTATATCATATTTCTCAGAGAAGCATTTATGAAATTATACTACCACATGCTTCGTCAAAAAGTAACGCTGCTAATTAATATGAATATTGCTTTTATCAAACATCTGTCTTTTCAAAATAGTAAGGATTATCAGAGATACTACAAGATAGCGTAACCAAAATCAGCTCCGGTTGATTGAGTATACGTAGGGGAATGACGCTGTTCCCCAATCCCCGGCTTACTATCATTGATGTGTTTTCCACTGTATACATGCCGCTGGAATATTCAGGGAAAAAGCCCTGGTCAGGAGCATAGATTCCTCTGATACCGGGCAAGCGTATCTGCCCGCCATGCGCATGTCCGGCAAAAATAAGATCGTAACCATCCCCGGTATAGAACTCCATCATTTCCGGACGATGTGATAATAAGATAGAAAAACAATCTGGTTTTTTGAGTGATGCAAGTGTATCGATAAAGTCACTGTCTGATTCGAAAAATTCCGGATCCTGAATTCCGATGATTGCTATTTGCTCGTCGCCTTTTTCCAGATATATTGATTGATTATCCAGAATTATAACCCCTGCAGCAATGAGGCGCTCAGATAATATTGTATAGAGTCCTGACCAGCTTTCGTGGTTCCCGGCTGCGAAATAAACCGGTGCAATCTGCACGGCCGCATCCACATAATCCATTGCTGCCTCTATGTCAGGATGGCTGCAGTCAATTATGTCTCCGGTAATCAGAATAATATCCGGATCTGCTTCTTTTGTCATTTCAGCGAGTTGGTGTTGTTGATTTCCGAATTCTTTGTTGTGCAGATCCGAGACCTGAAGGATTCTTAATCCGCTGAAGGAAGACGGAATCGACTCATTCTCATAATGAATCTCCGTGATAGTAATCATATTGTTTTGCAAATAGGCAAAAAGAGGAAGAAAAACCAAAATAGTACATGCGATTGCAATTTTCCATATTCTGCGTTTTTTCAAATTACACACCATACCGGGCATTTAAGATTTCACACTTATTTGCTGCAGCCTTCAACTATTATTTTGTAACCGTCCGTCTTACAGGAAAAGACGCCAAAATTCGCGCGATCAAAAAGGTCTTTCATCTCCGCACGGTTGTAAATTCTCACATCTCCCGTCTTGAGCAGCGGAAAATATAAATTCTCGATAAAGCGAATAATGCCCGGCGCCGTCGGATCCGCGATATAAATCTTCCCCTGCGGTTTTAGAATACGATGTGCTTCCTTCAAAAAAGCTTCCGGATCGACAAAATGATGGAACGCGCAGCACACGGTTAACACATCGAAAAAGTTGTCCTCGAACGGCGTTTTGTCCGCTTCTGATACATAAAAAGAGATTTCTCGATTCTCTTCCTGCGCCGTTTTTACCATCTCTTCGGAAATATCAATCCCAAACGCCTCAACCTTCGCCTTTTGGGTGATCATTTTCAAAAGCCTTCCGTTCCCGCAGGCGACGTCAAGGATTCGATCCTGATCATTCAGCGGCACATGCCCGCTCAGGTACATGTTAAAGGGCAAAGTATACTTCCCGTCGAGGGTCTTCTCGTATTCCCTTGCTTTTTTATCATAGTTCTCTCTTGATTCGTTTGTTTTTACGTCCATTTTTACCCTCGCAATGTTAGTTATCTGATGTAATCATAAGAGCATATTCCTTCAGAGTCAAGTATTCAGCGAAGAATATTGATATCCTCACGTCCCCCGTCTTGAGCAGCGTAAAACAGAATTTTCGTGTGGCACAATAGATTGTCCGATATACTTGATTTCAACTTGTAATCTCAATATACTTTAAGAATATCCAGTAGGCATATCCTTTTAGTATCAGTAGATGAAGCACCTCAGTCCGTATGTTATAATCAAATGCATAAACGTGATTGAAGATAGGGCATTTTTCATGGATAACAACGGGAGAATACCCCACACGAAAGTCTTTCCGGCTCATGGAGGTAACGAAAATAGAACTTCAAAAAACAAAAAAACGCCGCATGCGGGTCAAGCTTATTTTTAATCCGATTTCGGGAGCAAATGATAAGTCCCCGGTGCAGCTTATGGATGTAATTGAGCAAATGCAGGCGTGGAATTTTGTGCCGGAGCCATATTTGATCGAGCCGGACTGTGATCTGTCGCTTGTCGTGCGAGATGCGATAACTCAGGGCATCCGCCTTGTTGTTGTCTGCGGCGGAGACGGGACGGTCTCATCCGTTGCAAGAGCTCTGATTGGAACAACCGCTGTTCTTGGCATCATCCCGATGGGCACGCGCAATAATATTGCGCTGAGTCTGGGAATCCCCAATGATATTTCTGAGGCCATTGCAATCCTGCGTACGGGACGTCGAAAGAAAATCGATACGGGAAACAGTACTTGCAACGAAGTCAGCACGCCTTTTATTGAGCTTTGCTCCGTCGGATTGTTTTCTACTCTCTTTTCGTCCGGAGACGATATCCAACATGGCAATATTGCGCGAATCGGTGATTTTATGGCAACTCTGACGAAGACGCCACCCTCGGAGATTCATCTTTCGATGGACGATAATGAGATGATCCAGAAGTTGGGACACGTCGTTCTCATAACAAACATGCCCTATGTGGGACTTCATTTTCTCGTAGGAGCTCCGGATTCATATCAGGACGGCTTACTCGATGTCTTGTTTTTTGCAGATTTATCCAAAGTTGATCTGATCGAATATGTACTGAAAGGTCCAGGAACGAGCAAACAGGAAGATCCCCGCATTCAGCACTTCCGTGCACACAGCGTCGAAATTCATACGGATCCGGCCATGCCCATCATGGCGGATGGAATTGATATTGGCAAGGGAACGGTACATATCAAAGTTCAGAAACATGCATTGACTGTTATGGTCGCATCGCAATCAGCAAAAGAGCCTCCAGAATCAGGAGTACCGCTTGAAAAATAAAGAGATAATACCCTCTGAGGAAATGAAACCTTCCGTAGATATTCAAATACCAGAACTAAAAATTCCTGGAGTCTGGGAAAGAATGATCGACTGGATCAGCCATGTCCGGCATTTAGTCTGGATCCTCGGAATTACCGTCTTACTGGGCCTTCTCGTCACCTTTATGCCGCATTATGTGTGGAGTTTTCTCTGGATTGGGATAAAAACGCATGCACTACTTGTAATCTTTGTGCTGTTTTTTTGCCTGGTTGCCGTCTCCCTCGTTTGGACACTCGGTCAGCGAATCGATGTGTGGGTCTTTATGTTTTTCAATATGCATGGAAAACGTGTCCAATGGCTTGATTGGACGATGCTCGCGATTACGCAGATCGGCAATTTTGTTTTTGCTGTCGGGGTTGCTTTGATCTTGTTTTTCAGAGTGAGTCATCTTCTGGCGTATGAACTTATTCTGGGTGTTTTGACTTTGGGGCTGATAGTTCAGATCATGAAAGTACTCATTCATCGCACAAGACCTTATATTAAACTGAAAAATATCCGCATCGTCGGTTCCCGGGCGAGCGGACGTTCCTTTCCAAGCGGGCACACCTGTCAGGCCTTTTTCATGGCAACCCTTTTGCTGCATTATTTTCAAGCTGATCTTTATGTGTGGTTTGTGCTTTACGCGATTGCTTTGCTGGTGGGATTCACGCGGATCTATGTCGGGATGCATTACCCGCGGGATGTGCTCGGAGGTGCGATCCTCGGTACGGCCTGGGGACTATTCGGAGTCATCGTAAACAGCTATTTATCTTTTGCAGGATAGCAGTGAAAAAGGATATGTTGTACCGTATGCTGTAAATAGCAGCGATGATTCCGATAACCGAAATCGGGAAATTAATGAAGGTAGAGGAAGCGATTGAGGCATTAAAAAAGAAGTAAGTTGATGCCTGGGTTTTTCCCCCGCTTTTCTCAAAACCTGAAGGCAAGGAGATAATAACATGAAAAGTAAGAGAAATAAGTTCGGGAAGAAAATAGCAAAGAAAATTTTCGGCCGCAGTTTTTTGATTACTCTGTTTCTACTGCTTCAGTTTATTCTTCTTGGAGTGAGTTTCTTTTTGCTGACCAATTATTTGCAATATATTTATTTCATCAATTTAATTTTGAGTTTTTTCCTTGTAATATATATTGTAAACAGACAGGAAAGTCCGGAATTCAAGATTGCCTGGCTGACATTTATGTGTTTACTTCCAATTTTCGGAATTCTTTATTACTTGTATTTTGAGATTAATCCCAAGTGGAGAACAAATGCTCATAAAGTTCAGCAACTTATTATGGATACATCCTATTTACTTGAAACCAACAAAGAAGCCCTGAAAAGTGCAGAGCACGATATACCTGAAAAAATGGGATTATTGAAGTTCCTTCAAGAGAAAGGATCCTATCCTGTCTATTGTGATACAGACATCGATTATTACAATTTAGGTGAAAAAGGATTTGAAGCAATGAAAGTTGCGTTGAAGAATGCTAAAATTTACATTTTTATGGAGTATTTTATTATGCTTCCAGGGACACTTCTGGATGATTTAATTGTGATTTTGAAAGAAAGAGCAGCTGCCGGCGTTGAAATTCGCATCATGTATGATGGCTTTTGTCATACCAAGACTTTGCCTTATAATTTTCCTGATAAATTGAGGGAACTGGGAATACTTGTTAATGTTTTTGAACCATTGAGTCCATTTTTGTCTACCGATCAAAATAACAGGGATCACCGCAAGATTACGGTCGTTGATGGTGAAGTTGCATTTACCGGGGGGTTCAACCTTTCAGATGAATATGCAAATTACACACATCCGCACGGTCACTGGAAAGATGTTTTAATAAGGGTAAAAGGCGATGCCGTTAAGACTTTTGTTGTTCTTTTTCTTCAAAACTGGCATATGAACGGTGATAAGCCCAAAGACACTTGGGAAAACTATATAGTTAATGATACAAACAAATTGAAGTTACAGCAAAACACCGGTCATAAGGGTTATGTTGTGCCATATGCAGATTCTCCCAATATACATAATGAAATCGGAGAGACGGTTTACCTCGATATACTGAACCAGTCCCGAAATTATGTATGGATCATGTCTCCTTACCTGGTTTTGGGAAGTGTTATATTGAAAGCTATTACATACGCTGCCGAAAGAGGCGTAGATGTAGAAATTATGGTCCCGCATAACCCTGATAAAAAAATCCCTTTTATGGTAGCCAGAAGTTTCTATCCGGAATTACTTCATGCAGGAGTAAAAATATATGAATACACTCCAGGTTTCGTTCATGCCAAAATCTTTGTCTCTGATGACGTTGCAGCAACCGTCGGTTCTTATAATATGGATTCCCGAAGTTTTTATCTAAACTATGAAGTAGGCACATTACTTGTTAATTGTCCTTCCATAAAAATCATTTCTGATGACTATGAAAATACACGGCAGCTTTGCCAGGAAATAAAGGTACAGGATTATCTGTCCCTGCCCTTAACACGCCGTATTATCGGAAAAATTCTTCGTTTGTTCGGACCGTTGCTATAACCGAAAATAGAATAAATTCAATAATATCAAATCAGGAATTCAAATGAACGCTAGGTTACTTTACCGGTTTACTTTCTGCTGCAACAGGTTGATGAACAAAAAAGCGTGTTTTGCCCCAACGGTAAAAACGAATACCGGCAATAAGACATAATCCCCCCAATAAATAGGCACCTAATACGTCACTAGCCCAGTGCTGTCCAAGATAAATGCGGGATATTCCAACCAGAACAATGTGGCTGCCAAAGATAATGAGAAGCACAGTCCGTATCCAGGATGGTTTGAGCAATGTAAAAGCCAGGAAACAGATAAATCCAAAAAATCCTGTATAGAACATGACATGTCCGCTCGGGAAACTATAGTCACTTAGTACACGGACCACATTAATCAGATCCGCGCCCGGACGAGTACGATGAACCAGCGTTTTTATGAAAAGGTTAAGCAGTGGAACAATCACTGATATGACAAGAGCGGCAGCAGACTCCCACCGATACCCCAGAACAAAAAGAATCATGATGATAACGGCAGATGCTATAAATGATTGCGGGGAAAACCCAACCCAGCTTATGAAGGTCATCAGAGCGGAAAAGACCGGGTTATTGATTGACTGCAAACCGAGAGTAATGTTTAGATCAATAGCAAATGACGGAACGGTGATTACAAAGAATGTCAGAACCGCAAATGCTGCAAGCATTATCCCAACACTCAGTTGAAACAGACGCGCTTTTCGCCTGCTGACAACAGGCGAGGAAGTATTGTCTTTAACAGCTTCCACAGCAGCATTTTGTGGTTTTTCATTTGTAACAGGTTTGATAGGCTTTGTCATTTCTATACCGCCTTAAAAGTTGTTTCGTCCTGAAGCAAAATCCTGCTTACGTTGACGATTCTTTGTCCTGATTAATAAAGGGAGAAAGCGGGGCAGGCAATTCTTCTTTGTCTGCCTGATGCTTTTCCTCACCTGATCCTATAGGCGGCGCGAAAACGCGAAGCGCACCACGGTGCATTTTGATTACGCACGTACCTTTTCCCAGGGAAATTCCATCTGCAGCAATTTCCAACTTAGGTGTGGATTCAATTTTGACTTTGTGAGCGCGAAAGCGTTGAAGTTTCCCGTCCGGAATCAGATTTTCTTCCGCGGTTCTTGCAAAATAGCTAAGAACTTCCGCCTTGTTATATTCAGGAAATACCGAGATATCAAAGAGTCCGTCCTGCATGGAGGCATCTGGGGCAACCAGGTTTTTGGACGCAATGAGCGGAGTATTCGCAACCGTTACCAGCATACTTTCTACCTTGATTTTGCTTTCGTCATCAAGCGTCAGCAATATTTCAGGTTTCGCTTCATATTTTACGAGTGTCACAATCGCATCCTTAATCGAAACAAATTTACTCTTAATTTTACCCTTAGGTATCTTTTTGACATCTGGATAAAGGGCTGCAGTCAAGCCGATTACGGTTACCATAAAAAAATAGAATTTCTTATTTTTGTGAGTTTTAATTTGCCCGAGATCCAACTCACGGGTATCACCCTTTGCGATCAATGCACAGGCAGCCTCAACGTCTTCAGGTATGCCAAGACTCGCGGCAATATCGTTCATGGTTCCTCCGACAATAACTCCCAGTGTCACGTCTGACCCGGCGATCCCTCGAATGACTTCCCCGATTGTTCCATCGCCGCCCATGGCAATTACAATTTTGTATCCCTCTTTAACAGCTCTTTTGGCAATGATGAGACTCTCCTTTTTAGGTGAAGCATACGCAACGTCAACTTTCATTCCATGATCGGTCAGGCAGCGAACCGCCTGTTCCAAAAGAGATGGCGCATCCACTTCTTTTCCTGCACCCGGATTCGCTATCAATTTTGCACGAATATGTTTATGTTTATTTTTCTTATTCATTTTCTTTCACTACCTTTCCCGATATCATTTCAATTGACATAATGGCAAGGGTTGCCCACGCGACACCTAGTACGGTTCCGGCGATAACATCCGTAATATAATGTGCTCCCATAAAAAATCGACTGTAACCAATGAAGAGAACCATAAGCACGGCCAGCAGAATCGCTGCTGCCTTACCTGCTCTTGATGATATCTTTGGCACCAGAAAATAAGCCATCAGCCCAAACATGATAACAGCGCTGAGCATATGACCGCTTGGAAAACTTGCATAGGAGATCACACCCCCGATATTTTCAGAAAACACAGGGCGCGGACGGGCGATAAGGCTGGTCAAACTTAAGAACAGGATACCCTGCCCTGCATAAAGGACAACTACCATGAAGAATTCTTTCCAAAACCTCTTAATAAGGAAATAAATACCCAATATCAGGCCGGTCGCTGTATACCCGTGCTGCCCAATATAATACCCCGCAAGCATTACATTTTTGATCCATGCCGGACTTGATAAAGCCGCTGCATGCATACGGTTTACGACATCCAAATCCCACTTTACAAGGGACCCATTTTGTTGCACGAAATATGCAAGAATTCCGAAAATCATAATGCCTATGATAATCATAGTGACACTCGAAGCCGGATGCCGCATAAGAAGATCCGGACTTTGCAGTCCGCCAGTCTTTCTGTGTTTTTTACCATCTGTGTGAACGGTGTTTACAGTCATAAGAACACGACCTTTCAAATTAATATGTATTCGTTTATTATTTCTTCAATCTAAAAAATATGGACAGACACAAAGAGTACATTCCCAATGAAATTAGACCCAGGGCAACCGCCCCCATGAGCCAACCTCCATAGGGCTGCTGCAAAATAGTTGTTAATGTGCTGTCAAACCCTTTAACTTGCTTTGAATTGGCGGTATAGGCAGCAAAAACTATAAAGAGACCGATAAGTGCAAAGACGATTCCCCGGGCTATGGTACCGAATCTGCCGAGAAACCTGACCTTTCTCAATTGAGACGGATTCAGCTTGTCGAGGTGAATCTTCCGTTCGAAGCCCGCGCTGAATCCCTGAAAAAATTGTATGAGACCAACTGCGATTACGATTATTCCAATAATGCCCACCAACATCTGCCCGAATGGCATCACAAGAATCTTAGCTATGTATTGCTGAATCTGGCCTTGCTGTGCTCCATTTTGAGCGGGCTGAGCTCCGCCCGAGATGAGTGCATATGTAGGCATTACCAGCAGTGCGTAGGCAATGGCGCTTACCAGATAGCCAATCCTGAGTGCAAAACCTTTTGCATCATGTCCCTGGTGAAACGGATTAAATACGGCCCGAATTAATCCCCACAATGAATAGCAAACCAAACCAATCAAAACAAGCCACAAAAGAATTCGGCCGGCCGGCTGCGTTCCAATCATAGAGATGGCACCCTGCTGATCTGTCGTCTTCCCTCCGAATCCGAATGCCAAAAGAACCGCCAACACGCCAATGACAATATAAATAATCCCGCGTGCTGCATACCCTATGCGGGCGAGCGTTTCAGAAGTTTTGTTAAGCGCCTCGTTACTCGAGGTTAGCGGTCCTGATCCATTGGTCTTCCCTTTTACATTTGCTTTTCCAGTCATACTCATACTTCCTCTCTTCATTCACGAAATTTGACTGCTATCGAGGCAGTCTTCGTATTTGCCTGTCTTTATTGCTGTGATACTATGTTCCTAATCAAATCAACAAGCAACAAAATGCCTGCCATGCTCATAAAAAGAACGATAATCCAACCTGCGATATTCCCGAATTTCTTACTGACATATTTACCCATGATTTTTTTGTTATTGGAAATTAAAATGATCAATACCATCAAGGGCGGTGCTGTTAACCCGTTTAAAGCTGCCGCATAATACAGTGCTTTAATTGGATCGATCCCCATCCAACTAATCGCCATGCCGATTAGAGTGGAGGCCGCAATAACTCCATAGAAACCCGGGGCTAATCCGGTCTTTTTACTTAGACCTTCTTTGAGTCCAAGAGTCTCTGATACGGCATATGCGGAAGATCCAGCTAATATAGGAACCGCCAAAAGCCCAGTTCCAATAATTCCAACCGTAAACAGCAGATATGCAAAATCACCTGCAACCGGTCTTAACGCCTCCGCTGCCTGCGATGCAGACTCTATATTCGTTATACCGTTGGCATGCAGAGTAACCGCGGTGGTAATAATGATAAAGAACATGATGGCTTGAGAGAAAACCATCCCGACAATAGTATCCCAATCCATATTCGTTACATTTTTCTGCCTCACAAATGGTTTTCCAACACCCATTTCTATCATTTTTCCGTCGGCTACTTCTTCTTCCACTTCCTGGGATGTCTGCCAGAAAAACAAATAGGGAGAAATCGTGGTTCCTAAAATTGCCACAATGTTGAGCATATACTCACTTGAAAATTCAATCTGCGGGAGCACCGTATTTTGGAATATAGCACCCCAATTCGGTTTTGATATAAAAGCAGTCAGTACATATGTGAAAAGTGTAAGAGCAAGATATTTTAGAATCTTGGAGTACTTTTTGTATGATATAAAAACTTCGAGGATAATGATTACAGCAGTTATCAGCAGAAGCCAGAAAATGGAGGATAATCCAAGAAGCATTTGTGCCGAGGCAGCCATGGCTCCGAGGTCTGCCCCGATATTAATTGTGTTGGTAATAACCAGAAGGGAGACGGCAATGTATAACACGGGTTTCGGATAATGCGTGCGAATCACCCCGGCGAGTCCCTTTCCGGTAACCATGCCGATACGCCCGCACATCTGTTGAATTACAACCATAAAAGGAAAAGAAAACAATGCCAGCCAAAGTTGAGAGAATCCGAATACCGCACCTGTCTGTGAATATGTTGCAATGCCGGAAGGGTCGTCATCTGCCGCACCGGTGACAAAACCAGGCCCGATTTTTTTGACAATCTTTTTCAGAATAGTTAGCATTTCTTCACCTTGCGATTTTGCTGAAGAGAATTATCAGAAATAAGGTGATAATTTTCCTATGCTCCTTTTTTATAAATGCGGACCGCAGAGATATTTTAGAAATCGCAACAGCCTCTTTTATACGAAAAAACACCGGTCTGCCTGCTGTTCGACAAAACCAGTTATCCTCTATATAATATTATTCCCGTTGATTAAAGCAAAATGCAGTATGCAAAACACTTATTATTCGTTAAACATAGCTGCAGCGAATTGAAAATACAAAAGCGCAACAGATCAATTATTAGATAAATTAATTATACTATTATTTTATATATTTGTCAAAATATTACTCCCGGTGCATGCCTTGCTTCACGCCTTAATGGATCAAATTATAGAGTATCTTATATGATATTAACGGTCCATTTTCACTATATCCGTGTATGGATTTGGATGCCCCATAATCTGATGCTTATCATATATCCGACTTTTATATGAACAGATTGTGAAGCTATGCTTATCTCAACCAATAATAATATTTACGATCTATTACTTTCTCAATGCTGGTGGTAAAATATATCTGACTACTTGTTCATTATTCGAATTGCATATGCAGGGAATAGTATCTGAGGAAGGAGTCTATTATGCTTTACAAAGCCACATCATTAACCAGTTTCAAGTTAAACAGTCTCGAAGGAGAAATAGGCAAAGTCAAAGAATTCTACTTCGATGATCGTTTCTGGACGATTCGTTATTTAATTGCCGACACAGGCACCTGGTTGACAGGCAGACAAGTGCTTATTTCCCCTTATGCCTTGGGCACAGTAAATCAGAATGATCATAATATTGATATTCAATTAATCAAAAAAAGGATCGAGGAAGGTCCGTCACTTGACAATGACAAACCAGTGTCACGACAATTCGAGGTAGATTACCACGGTTATTATGAACTCCCTATGTATTGGGAGGGTCCGTACCGGTGGGGATTTGAACCTTATGTTTTGCGTGACAGGGATGAGCGAAGCGAACCTTATCCGGTTGATGGTGCATGGGATCCTAATTTATTTAGTACACGCGATGTTATAGGTCATCATGTCCAAGCTTCAGACCATGAGATTGGCCACATCGAGGATTTTATCATTGATGATGAAACATGGGCGATTCGTTATTTAGTAATCAGCACAACGAACTGGCTTCCTGGTAAAAAAATTTTAATCTCGCCGAAGTGGATCGATCACATTAGTTGGATTGAAATGAAAGTTTTTGTAAATCTATTGAAAGAGACAATAAAAGAAGCTCCTGAATACGATGATAATCTCCCAATAACCCGCGCCTATGAGGACAGACTCTATCAGCATTATAATTACAAGGGATACTGGGTTGATGAATCCGATGCTGAAAAATATGATCACAATGATTATTCCCGGTGAATTTATGCATTCTGACATAGGCAATCAAACAATAGGAGGTGAGTAAGTACGGATTGGAATACTATGGGTTGGCTTGCATGGATCGTACTAGGCGGTTTGTCCGGTTGGGTTGCCAGCATTTTGACAAAAAATAATGTACGGATGGGTATTTTAGCTAATATCATCGTTGGTATTATAGGTGCTTTTGCTGGAACATACCTTTTACATTTTGTCGGCAAAAAGGAATGACAGGATTCAATTTTTACTCTTTTCTAGTCGCTGTCGGCGGGGCCGTAGTACTGCTTTTTCTTTTCAATCTTATTCGTGGTCGAAGAAATTAACACATAGAGAGGAGATATGTATATGACAAAGCTAAGTGAAATCGAAGGTCTTGATGAGTCAATGGAAGAAAAGCTAAAATCCGCAGGGATAACATCCGAAGAAGAATTGGTGGCTGCATCCGCAACAAAAGAGAATCGGACCGATTTGGCGAAGAAAATTGATGTCCCCGAAAAAGTCATCCTCAAATGGGCTAACCGGGCTGATTTGGCGCGTATCAAAGGCGTTGGAATCGAATATGCTGATTTGCTGGAAGCAGCGGGGGTTGACACGATTCCAGAACTTTCTCATCGCAAAGCAGACCATCTTCTCGAGAAATTGACCGCAGTAAATGAAGAGTATAAATTTGTCAAAAAGCTGCCTACCGAAAAACAACTTGAGGATTGGATCTCGCAAGCTAAAGAGCTTCCGAGAATCCTCTATTACTGATAATAAGATGTGGGATTTTCTGTATTAATAGCTGAGAAAGAATGACCTCTGTCAAAGGTCATTCTTTTTTTGTCATTTTTCAATTTGGCAGGGTAATAACCTGGCCTTGCTGCATATTGCTCCGATTTTGTTTGACGGCACATCAAAAGAGACACAACTTACCATAGACTTTCGATGAGTATTTTATTGAATTCTTCTTTGTGTGTCTCCATGGGACAATGATATGCGCCTGGAATCGTGACGTATTTGAAGTTCTTCAGATATGTTTTAAGTTCATCTGCCTGTGTCACTGGAACCCAGGTATCCTGCTGACCCCAGATACCCAGGAATGGAACGTCGATTTCTTTGAGACTGGATATCGGGAGGCTGCCGCTGGTCTTAAGAATTCCCATTGCGCTTCTGGCTGTTCCGGGCAATGATAATGGCGCAATATATCCCTGCACCTGTTCAGATGTGGGCGGTGTCCCGTACGCCGATGTCAGGAAATTCACGATATTCTTCTCCGTGACCACGAACCTCTCCAAAATGACCTGTACATATCTGCTCAAAGGCGGAATTTGAAGGATCTCGGCGGATCCCTGGTTTGTTTCCAGAAGGGCGCCGTCGAAAAGGACCACGCCTTTTGTTTTTGCGGGGTTCAGATATGCCATTGCTGTGACGGTTCCGCCGCCCATGCTGTGGCCTGCGAGAAACCAGCTCGTGTCGGCGGGCGCGGCGGCAGTTGCGGGCTTGTCGGCATTTGCAGTTGAGGCGGTATTTTCAGGCGCGGCGGCATCCTCACCCTCTATCTGGGCAATCAGCTTCCACAGCAGAGCAGCACGGCTGAGCTGACTGTGATCAAAGTCAGTGCTTCGGGAGGAGTAACCAAATCCCGGCAGATCTACTGACAGCACTTCATATCCGGCTGCGGTCAGCGCAGGTACATTGCCGTTGAAGCTATAGGTTGAACCGCCAAGTCCATGGACGAGAAGGATACGCCCCTTTATCTGCTGTCCCTCAGGAAATTGCCGGCGGTAGTGGAGCATGATGGATTCAATTTCCGTAAACTGGCTGTCTCCGTACGGCGTCTCCGGAAGGTTTTCCGTAGCTTTTGAGACGGGAATCAGATAGGGAAGCAGCATGAATACAAGAAGGATTGTGATGAGGGTCATGATGATTTTTCGTTTCGATACTTTTTGTCTCTTACCTGATTCTTTCATATTGCACCTTTTCCTGCATATTTTCCGCTGCTGAGACCCTACAACCCCGGCAAGCTTACTAATTCATTACGCTGTCGTCAAACAAAGGAGAATATGTCACACTCTCCCAGTATGCCTCATCTTTATAGTCAATTCATCCCTGATAGTCTTTTGGAAAATTTTCTGGATAGGAAAAGAAGGCAGATTCCTACCAGCGCCCCCTCAATTATCAACATCGTAACATATACGAAAATGTTGCCGTGCAGTAGATTCATCATGATTGTATTTACGCGCGTACCGAAGAAGAAATCAGTCAGCATAATGCCAGCCCAAAAACTGAAGCTTACTCCAATTGTTAACACAAGGGCAGCCAGCGCCGGGTACATATGAACGTTGTTGAGTATTTTTATAACATATGCTATTAGACAATAAATAATGATAAAGACAATCTGCATTGGGAAAAAGAATGCACAAAGAAGGATCAGCACAGAGTCAACTGCAATAATTTCCCCGGTCTTCTTCCCGATCGAGAAAAAATACAGTGCCAGAGGGACAAAGAAAGCATTCAGAATATTCACGGCCCCTCTGAATAACAGAAAGGATACGAAAACCAGCGCTATGGTCAGCGCGCCCTGTGTGATGGTTATCGTGTGGGCAGATGTATGTGAGTCAGTCTTCATTCTGCTTTACCCTAAGACTTTCATATTCATTTTTTTCAAATGCATGATATTTGTTTTTCCCGCTTTTCTTGGCTATATACATGGCAAAGTCTGCAGATTCGATCAACTCATATATCTCATTTGTATCCACACCAAACACAGCCATTCCTGCGCTGACAGCAATTGGTAATATATAACCGTCAAACTCAATCGGCATGGACAGGACGCATCTATTAATATGTTCCCATATTTCTTCGATTTTAGGAGCGATATCTTTCTCCAGCCCATATGTGAATAATCCAAACTCATCGCCTGCTATTCTCATCCGGATCGTATTTTCAATCGGCATTTTTTTGAGCCGTTCTGCAAAAGCCATCAAATATTTGTCACCGGACGCGTGACCGTAATTGTCATTAACCGATTTAAAATCATCAATATCCAAGAATGTGAAAATACCATACTTGCCTGGATTTGCAGCAATAAGCGACCGAATTTCAGCTCCATACTGATATCTGCTGACCAGACCTGTCAGTGCGTCCTTAACCAGCCTGTTATTTAAATCCATATTCAGGATATTCATCTGCGCGTTGGTCTTCTCTAACAGCCTTTTGGTATTAATAAGCTCGTTGTTAAGTGACTGTATTTTGTCGAACTGCAGACTCGTCGCGGTATTGTTATGAAAAACAAGTGAATTGGAAAAGCTTTTCACGGTCTTCATAAACATATAAATAATAATTTCCTGTGACTGCCTGCATTCCTCGCTGTCCGCTGCTATGATGTCTGCGCCAAATACTAATATCTTCTCATCCACTGACAGCAGAAATAACCTTATCTGACACTTCAAATCCTTCGAATCTGCTGATAATGTCCTAAAAGAATCCTTATCGGCTCCCATTTCATTAATGGCGGCAAGAATACCGGGTCTTTCCTCTTCGTCGAACAATAAAAAAAGTGTGTCATGGTGCTTTGACACAACGTATGCCGGATCACTCCATATGATTTCATTAATTACACCTGATCGATCAATGGAAATAAGAAAACTTATCATTCGTCATCCCTTACTGTCAGTTTATTTTTTCTTTTGCCCAGTTGACAAACGCCATGGCATTTAGAGTATATACATCAATATCCCATTTTTCCCATATTTTGTTGGTCAACAGAAAGGCTCTTCCGCCTACTGCAATCTTAATGTCCGGATATTTTTCGCGGACAGCAGACACGATTTCCCGGCAAAGCGGCAAATGCTGCGGCATGGTTACCGACAATCCAAGCAAATCAGGATGATTCTCAGAAATGGCATGCAGTATGGCATCTTTAAGTACGGCGGCACCGAGATATATGCTGTCCCAGCCATGATACTCGAAAAGGTCTGATACCATACGGATTCCCATTTCATGAAGTTCACTGCCAACACAGCACGTCAGTATTTTGTGTCCGTTTCTGGGTGCGCTGAAAATGGCAGGGTAAAATTGAGATAAAGCCATCTGCGTAGTCGACGTACAATAATGCTCTTTATCAACTGTCATGAGGTTTTGGTGCCACAGATTGCCGACTTCATGCATGACATCCTGTAATATATCTTCATATATTACTTCAAGCGGGAGACCTTTCAGAGCAGCGTTCTCAATTACGCCAAGCGCACCCTTTGTATCGCTTTTGAAAAGATAATTAAGATATTCCGTCTTAATATCATCATTGCCGCCTTTTTCAAACCGGCTGGGCGTCTCGAAATGAACAGCTTCATATTCAGTTGCTTCGATCGCCAGGTGCAGGTACTCGTCTGCCTTCTGTGCATCTTCAGGCGATAACGCCTCACTCAACACTTGATTCAAAATTCTATAATGAAGTACCATCTGATCCCTGATGCGCGCTCTGTCAATATCTTTCATCAGATTACACATCAGATGATAGAGCCAGAGAGAATACTCAACAAATATTTTGTTATCATCCAATTGTATCGCTGTATGCAAATAATTCAGATTGTACATAATATCATCATACATGAGCATTTTTCTTCGCTCATCATAGTCCTTACCCAGCTGCGGATCTGTTTCAAAGTGTTTTTCAAAAACTTTCCTTGCGATGCTGCTCACTTTTTCACCGGTTTGTAAGAATAAAAGACTCATACACATCCTCCTTACAACACACATATTAAAACAAATTTTAACACATAATCGAAGTGCACGGATCCACACCTTTCCCTGACGAAATCGGGCGAGTCGTTCATGACGGCAAATGGATAAACGGAAAGCCAGTTCTGCCTAAATGAATTGCAAAAAGGCCCGGGACTATCTCTTATAAAAGAAAGTCCCGGGCCCTTTACGGAATGTCCCTGTCACTGTGCCAGTTTTCCGAACCTGCTGTTAATAGCCAGTGCGGGATCCGTCGGAACAGGTACACCCTGCGTTCCTTCAGGAATATCAATCAGGTCTATCTTTTTCAGTTTTTTGTCTTTGAACTGCGGAAGCCACTGTGCCTCTGCTTCAAACATCTCACTGACCATTTCACGTATTTCTTTTAAGGAGAGTACACTCGAAGTAAGCGGATCCATGGCAATCGCCCAGAATGCCATTTCCGGATCAAACTGCAGGGCTGCTTCAACGGCCAGGGACTGAACTGAAATGTTTGACTGATTCATCGCTGCGAGATGATAAGGAAGGTCTCCGATAACGGTTGGATGCAAACCCATTTTGTCGGCAAAAACAGGAACTTCGACACATGCATTCTGCGGCAGGTTGGTAATGTAGCCTTTATTCATAACATTACCGCTGAACTTGAACACCTTGCCGGTCTCAAGCGCCTCCAGAATGTATGTGCAGTATTCCTTGCTCCGAGGTTCCAGTTCACCGCTTTCCAGAGACAGAGGGTCGATGGCCTGAAATTTTTTTCCCAGCATTTCACAGTATTTGTAATAGGCTCCGGTAGCCCCGCCAAAATCAGGCTGGTCACAATACAGGTCAAGCTCCTTTTTATTTTTTCTGAACCATGGCAGATACTCAGACAAGTGTCCGGTTGATTCCGTCATGAAATACCCGCAGTGACGCAGAACTTCTCCCCGGACCTTGTCATTTATATAGTATTCGGGCTTTTCGAAATTTGATTTCAGTAACGGATAAAGGTCTTTCCCATCCTTTTCTAACCGCAGAAACCAGTCCATATGATTTATACCGGCGCAAAGGTAATCAATCTGATCTTTTTCACATTCGGTATATCCTGCAATTAAATCGAGTGTCGTCTGGACACCGTGGCACAATCCTACAAAATTAAGTTTTGTCCCGCGTCCCATGTATGTACATACTGCACCCATAGGATTCACGTAATTTAAAATATACGCACCGGGGCATAATTCTTCCACATCCTTACCGATCCCGAAAAGCACGGGAGCCGAACGAAGGCATCGAAATACGCCTCCGGGACCCATCGAATCGCCAATGCACTGGTCAACTCCATATTTATAGGGAATTTCGTAATCCACTTTAAAAGCATCCACACCGCCGACCTGGAACATCAGAATTACATATTTTGCATCGGCAAGGGCTTCACGCCTGTCGGTGGTAGAATAGACTCTTGTTTTGAGATTGTTTTTTGAAATGATCTTCTCTGCATATCCTTCCATCTTTTTGAGCTTTGAAAGGGTAGGACCCATCAGTGCGATATTGAACCCGTCAAGCGAAGGCGTTGCGAAAATATCATTCAGTAGAGTTTTACAGAAGATAAGGCTCCCTGCTCCTATGACTGCAATTTTGGACATAATAAAAACCTCCAAGTTAACAGATATTTGGTTTATGAATATTCAAAATTCTAAAAATCGATCCAGGCACTGTTTTCATTCGAACTCCTGACGCAGTTGATAATGAACTTTACGCCATCGATTCCTGCTTCAACGGACGGGAAATCAAGATCACTGTCCAGCAAAACTTCACCCGATTTTTTCTTTAGCATGGCACTGGCGAACTTCGAATATATGGAGGCAAAAGCCTCGTAATACCCTTCAGGATGTCCGGCCGGAAGCCGTGATCCTGCGGCTGACTCAAGATAGCCCTGTCCGCGCGACATGATTTGTATCGGCTGCCCGGGATAGCCTACCCGAAGGTAGTTGGGATCTTCCTGCCGCCATTCAATAGAGCCCTTTGTTCCAAAGACGCGGACTTTAAGTCCGTTATCATTGCCGCAGGCTATCTGTGATGCCCAATACATACCGCTTCCGCCGTTATCATACTTGAGCATGACGGAACCATTATTATCAAGAGTGCGCCCCTCCCCGACGATGTCAAGTTTTGCGCTAAGGGATTTAACCGTAAGTCCTGTTATGCAGGCTACTGTATTTTCGATATGGCTGCCAATATCCCCCATGCAGTTTGAGACTCCGGACTGTTTGGGATCCGTTCTCCAGGATGCCTGTTTTGACCCCTCCTTTTCAATTGTAGTCAGCAGCCAATCCTGAGGATATTCTGCCATTACAAATAATATATCTCCGATATTTCCTTTTCTGATCATTTCCCTGGCCTGTTTGACCATAGGATATCCGGAATAGGTATACGTGACACAGAACAGGAGATCTTTCTCTTTTGAGAGAGCCGCAAGTTCCGTCCCCTGCTCCACGGTAAGGACAAGCGGCTTGTCACAGACGACTGATATGCCGTTTTCCAGGAAAGTTTTGGCTATCGAAAAATGAGCGCTGTTCGGCGTTACGATCGTAACAAAATCAATCCCGTCTTCTCTTTGTGATTCGGCGGCAGCCATTTCTTCATAGCTTCGGTAAAGCCGGTCCTCAGAAAGACCTAAGTTTTCACCCGTTCTTTTTGTATTGTCAAAATCCCGGGAGAAGCAGCCGGCCATCAGCCGGCACTTTCCGTCAAGGGCTGCAGCCTTGCGGTGCGCATCGCCGATAAAGGCACCCTCACCTCCGCCAACCATTCCGTACCCGATAACCTTTGTATTCTTCACTATTTCTGATCCGCTAATCATATCGTTCACCTCCGCAAAATTTTTTGGCTGATATTATTCCAGCATATCGTGTATGCCAAAATACATATTTTTATCGAGGGCTTCAAACTGCGGCAATCACTTCCTTGTCATTTTGTAAGAGCCCCATAATTAAGAGAATCCATTACCTGATACATGATCCTGGCTGCTTCATCGATATTGTCATCAATATATTGTCTCGATTCACATGATTCAAAATCATTCCCGAGGATCTTGTCATAGCGATCCATCAGCTTTTGAGCGGCATACTGACCTGATTCCCTTACTATTCTTGTCCACATATTAACACGTACCACACCATCTTCACGAAATCCGTTAATATCTTCATTTTTGAGGCTTGATGTTCCGTGAAGAACCAGCATCGGTTTCCCGAGACTCTCCGTGAGACTTACTGCCCGGGATTTCAGATACTTTGCTTCTGTTCCTGCCGACTGCTGTTCAGTACCGAGATCTGCAACCAAAAAGTCAACACCGGTACTTTTGACATACTCAACGGCCCGTTCGATATAGTCATCGTTCTGTCTGGCTGCGTGATCTCCGCCGACCGACAATCCCTCGACAATTCCTTCTACCAGGACCTGATCTCCGTATTCCCGGATATACTCGCTTGTCAGCCGCACATTTTCTTCGTAAGGATATTTCTGTGCATCAAACATAACGCTTGCAAGATACTTCACACCTTCTGTCATTTCCCATCTGTCATTGACCGGATCACCATGGTCGAGATGGGGCAGTACCGTTACGTTGGTATAGGGTGCATAGGGTCCTTCGCAAAGCATTTTACAATATTCAAATGAGGCCATCATCCCAACTTTCGAATCGCGGCTTCTGGTAACTCTGTGTGTCTGCTGCATATAATCATAGTTAGCGGTCATTGCTACTACAACCGGTATATCCTCTATATCATGGTCCTTTGCAAACTGATCCGCTGCTCGAAGAATCGCCTCGATATTCCAAAAGCTTCCCGAGCAGAAAATCGCAAGACTTACCCCTTTTTCAATGGCTGCTTCCATTGCTTTTTTTGCATCGTCCCTTTGTGTAACATATGCCATTCTATATATTCCCCTTCCATATTCTTTGAAGTGCCGGATATATTCGCATATATGGTTCAAGTTTTTCCTTATAAATCATTGCTGAGCTGCTGTCCGGCAGATATGTTTTCTGTGTTTTTGCAAACAATTTGGCCGTACTTTCTATATCCTTATAATCACCGAGTGCATACCCGCACAAAATCCCAAGTCCTACTGTTCCGCTCTCTTCTGATGTAAGTGTCTTAATCTCCCGATTCATAATGTCAGCCTTGATTTGCATGAGCCTTGACGATTTCGAAGCACCGCCTACTGCAGTAAGATCTTTAAGATCAATACCGCAGCTGCTCAGGAGTTCAATATTCAGCATCATTTCCAGGCAAATCCCTTCAAGAACTGCGCGGTATATCTGCTCTTTGGTACTTCCCATACGAATCCCCAAAAGTGCACCGCCCATACTGGCATCCATATAAGGAGTGCCTGAACCTGCCACATGCGGTAAAAACAAGAGTGAACTGGGGCTATCAACGCATTCTTTATCCAATTCAGCAAAGAAATTTTTTCCGGACAGCCCGTACTCTGCTGCACGCTCACGCTCGATACAGTCTCTGTACCACTTTATTGAGGTACCCGATGAAGTATTGAAAGCAAGAGTAATGAAGCGATCCTTAAGCACAAACGGCTCACAGCAAAAATTATGGGCATACATCTGAGGTGAAATAGCATCTTTATTCAAGACCAGTGTGATGCATTCTGATGATCCCATTCCGTCGACAGAATCCCCTGCATATACAGCACCGGCGCCGAGTGCGGCGAGCGGCTGGTCATGTCCTCCCGCTACAACAAGAACCTTACCCTCAAACCCGAGCTCAGCAGATAAATGGGATGACAAATATGCGATGGGTGTTCCTGAACGAGTCAATCTGGAAAATCGACGGGTATCAAGTCCGAGAGAGTCGGCAAATTCATCGGCCCAGGTCTCTTGTCTGATATCCAGAAGCATTGTGCGGGAAGCGAGTGAAAAATCCACCACTGCCTCTCCGGTCAGCATGTACGTAATATAATCTCCAAACAGCATGATTTTTACGGCATCGTCATAGGTTTCTTTTTTATGCTTTTTGATCCACATCAGCTTGTTGGCGGAGTACATGGGATTAATCGGCATCCCGGTTAGCTGCTGAACTTTTTCCCTGTCAGAAACCGCAAGGATATCAGAAACTTCCTCACTTCCCCTGATGTCTGAATAATAAATACTTTTATCAAGCACATTATTGTTTTTGTCGAGAAGTACAACAGCTTCCCCGAATGACGCAATCGCGAGTGCCCGTATATCTTTATGCTCCTCCGCAATATAAAACAGGACTTTCTTCACGGATTCCCAAACGATGCGCGCATCAATCTCAACATAACCTTCTTTAGGTGATGTGAGCTTGTATTCCTGATACTTATAAGCCAGAATTGCTCCGCTGCTGTCCATCACAGACGCCTTGCAGCCTGCTGTTCCGACATCGAGTCCTATATATGCCATATCTTTCTCTTGCTCTCCAATAAACTTATACGTATAAATTGCGTCGCATATCCGCCATATATTTTTCGGTTTGCAACCAGATCAATTTGTCAGGTAATAATTTCTCTTAGCTTCCTGCCGGCTGTGAAAAGGTCGTTTTCTGAAGAAAATAAGCTGGAGGTTCCAGCGACAAAAATGTCCGCTCCAGCTGCCTTCATAAGTCCGGCATTTTCAAAGCTGACGTTCCCGTCCACTTCAATTGCGATCCTTTCATAACCGTGAACATGCAGGTATTCCTTTAGCCGGCTGATTTTTCCGATTGTGGCCGGAATTAGTTTCTGACCGGCAAAACCGGGATTGACCGTCATGATAAGAATGACGTCAATGTCATCGAGAACATCTTCAATGCTGAAGATCGATGTCGATGGATTCAGTGCAACACCCACCCGGGCACCTAACTCCCGGATACGCTGGAGCACACGCTGAAGATGGACGGTCGACTCCTGATGCACACAGACCAAATCGTACGGACGTATATCAAAAAACGATAGTTTATCTTCCGGATTTTGAACCATAAGATGGATGTCAAACGGTATATTTGAAATGCTTCTCACAACCCGCAAAAAATCCGGTCCCAGCGTATAGTTGGGAACAAACTCCCCATCCATAATGTCAAAATGAAGGTATTCGACTTCAAGCCGGGTAAGTACGCTTACACTTTCTTCCAGATGCCGGAAATCCACACACATCATAGATGGTGAAATCATCCCTTTCATAGCGAGTTTACCTCCTTCATGGATGTACAACCACACGCAGTCCGGAATGTCCTTCCGCAGCAGCAAACGCCTCACTGATTTCATCCCGGAAAACTCATGACCGGGAATGGTTGGAAAGTGCTATGTACCTTTTACAAACACGCGTCCTATATCAGAGCCGCATATTCCGGATGCCATGATTTGTATCACTACTTCACCCATTGAAGCAAAAGGCCGGTTGACTTCTTCGCAACGGATATCACCTATCCCGTGTAAGACACAAGCCTTCATCGCCAATCACCCCCTGCAAATATTCCGTTCAGAACAATATGGTCATAAACCGGATAAGCAATAACAGTAAGTGAGCCCCGCTGAGAAAAAATGAGTACAGGGCTCACTTACCGGCTGTCAAGCTGCTACATTCCGCAGGATCTTAAGTAATCGACACTTTTCAGCAGAACATCGGCACCGCCGACAATCTCCAGTGTTGAGGTCTTGATATTTGCATCCCTCAACACGTCACAAACTCCTTTTATGTCAATCACGCCGTCACCTACTGCAATCGTCGAGAATCCACAGCCATACTGTGTTCCCCTTTTTGCAATCCACTCTTCCCCCAGATCTTTCCAGTGAATATGATAAATCTTATCTTTGAATGCTTTGGCCATTGCAACAGGATCCGTACCGCCCAGCCAGGAGTTGCCGGTATCCAGATTTATTCCGAGGGATTTCGGATTTCCAAGAAGATCCATGATGCCCTGCAATCCTTCGATCGTATCTGTAACCGGTCCGTGAGGCTCAAGCACAATACGCACACCATAGTCCTGCGCCATTCTTACCGGCTCAAGAAGTTTTTCCGCACACGTGAATATTTTCTGATCAAAGGTCGTTTTCTCAGCCCATTCAGACTCTGGTTCACTGTCCGTCGTTACAACTTCCGTTACACCGATTGCAGCTGCAAATTGAACCGCTTTCATGATCTCACCCGTTCCGAATCTGCTCGGTTTTGTCGGGTCAAGTAAATTGGCATGCGCACATACGGTCGCTATTTTCATGCCATACTTATCAAACAGTCGTTTAACATCATATGGGTTGTCATCCAGGCTGACGACCGGCGAGAATCCCGCTGTTCCGAGCATGGTTGATCCGCTGTTTGTATCTGTAATGTCACAGCACGTAAATCCCATTTTCTGGGCTTCCTGAAGTTGTCTCTCGACGCTGGCAAAAGGAACAATTAAAAGAAATACACCTATATCCATACCTTTGAACCTCATTCATTCTTCATGGCGGCATCAAATGCGCCGGTGTTTGCATTAATATTTACCTTTTTAGCATAAGCGCAGGACTCTGTGCCGCCTCTGAATCTTTCCATTCCGGAATCTTCCCACTCCACTGACAAAGGGCCTTCGTAGCCAATACTATTAAGTTCACGGATAATGGCTTCGAAATCAACGTGACCCCTACCGACAGAACAGAAATTCCAACCCCGTTTAGGATCACCGAATTCTAAGTGAGATCCTAAAATTCCATTTAACCCGTCAAGGGTCACTCTGGCATCTTTCATATGAACATGATAAATTCTGTCAGGTAATTCACGGATCATCAGATGAGGTTTTATTCCCTGCCATAACAGGTGGCTCGGATCAAAATTCATACCCAATGTTTTCCGGTAATCGAATGCTTTTAGAAGTCTGATGAATGAATAATAATCAAAGGCTATCTCTGTAGGGTGAACTTCAAGCCCGAACAGGATTCCGTATCTGTCCATTTCATCAAAAAGCGGAGTCCACCGCTCAACAATCGTTGCATATCCCTGGTCAACCATTTGCTGCGATGTCTGCGGAAATGAATACCAGTATGGCCATATGGGTGATCCCATAAATCCTGTAATGATTTTGATGCCAAGATTATTCGCTGCCTGAATTGTATACTTAACCTCTTGAATAGCCCATTCCCGCATCTTTTCCGGCTGGTCTGAGACGGAAGAAGGAGCAAATCCGTTGTGTCTGGGATCCAGGACGTCTCCGACAAGCTGCCCGGAAAGATGAGCGCTGATCGCCCACGCATTCAGGTTGTATTTTTCGAGTGAATCCTTGAGGCTCTTAACATAATCCATATCTTCAGCTGCACGTTTCGCATTTACGTGGTTGCCCCAGGTTGCAAGTTCAAGACCTTCATATCCCATTTCAGCAGCTTTTTTACACATTTCATCGAATGGCAAATCCGCCCATTGTCCCGTAAACAGTGTAATAGGTCTCATAGTAAATCCTCCCAACAATATGATTGATAGTTGAATTTTCGATTATAGGAGGCCTGCATACGCAGACCTCCTACCTGATCGTCCCGGGAAATTATTGATTTGCAAGATAATCAGAAACGGCCTGATCAAATTCTGCAAACTGATCTTTGTTCATTTCATACTGCTCTTCATAGTAAGAAAGTTCCCATTTGATTGTGTTGGCTTCGCGCTTGGCAAGATAATCAGATACTGTCCACGGAATAGCCTGGTCAATGTTCTCTGCTGTTAATACAAACGGAGGTTTGATCTGCAGATACTGTGTGAAAGGCTCGTCATTAAAGTGTCTGACAATCTGCTGTACACAGAGATCAGCATTGAGGGAGGGAGGATTCGGTACTGTCGCAGCAATTGTTCCTGCTTCGAGATATGCCCATACATCATCTTTACCGTTATTGGATACGATAACTTTGTCTGTTACTCCAAGCTCTTCAAAAACCTGAAGGATACCAAAAGCCTCTTCTTCATTAGCTGCGAAAATTACATCAAAGTCTTTACCTGAAGCGATAAGGTCCTGAGTAATCGGGATAGCAAGTGTTCTCTGCCATTCACCGCTCTTCAGAAGTTCTGCTGTTCCCATTCCAGCTTCGTCTAAAGCCATCTGGAATCCGACGATCTCACCTTCAGCAGGGCCCTGTCCAAGGAATCCGGGCATATTTACACAAATGGCATCCGGATAATTCTCGGCTACCCATTGCCCGATCATGTAGCCCATCATAACAAAGTTATCGGTTACGTGTCCTGTGAGGTCTGTCCCGGGCTCGAGTTCAGGTTTGCCGGCAATAAAGAAGATTGGAACGCCTGCGGCATCAGCTGCTGCTATAGATGCTGCACTTCCGGCTGCGCCGGTTGTAATTACAGCAATAGCATCAACACCCTGAGCGATCATGTCCTGTACATTTGAAAGTTCTTTTTCAGGTTTGTAGTCTGAGTTAACCTCAATAACTTCCATTTCATATAGTCCGGCGATTGCTTTGAATGCATCTCCAAACTGAGCATAATAGTCATCAGGACCTGCATTGATGAATCCAAGCGTTTTTCCGGCAACATTATTTACTGGTTCTGTAGGGGCGGCTGTTGTATCGGCTTCGGTCATTTCTGCTGTTGTAGCGGCTGTGGTGACTTCTGCTTTTGTTGTTGCGGGTGCTGCTGTTGTGGCTTCACCCTCTGTCTTACAGGCTGTAACTGACAAGAGCATTGTCATGGCCAATAGGATTCCAAGTAATTTTTTCATTTTTTTCCTCCTTCTTTTTTGCCAAGATTATTCGTGACGGACTATATTAAAGCGAAAGAGAACACTTACTTTGCTGCTTTCTTGACAGCCGTTGTTTTCATTCCGCTATAATAACCAATTAGAACAGCTATAATAATCATTGCTCCTTTCATAATGTATTGATAGTGCGGGGATACACCCAGAATGTTGAGTGCATTTGAAATAATTCCCAACAAAATTACGCCGATAACAGTTCCCCAAATACTACCTTTTCCTCCGGATAGTGCCGTGCCGCCGACAACAACTGCAGCGATAACATCAATTTCCTTGCCGGATCCCATCAGAGGATTTCCTGTGCCGAGCCTTGACATCTGCGCCATAGCTGCGATAGCTACAAAGACACCGTTCAGCGCATATATCAGGAGTTTAAAATTCTTTACATTCACGCCGGACAGGTATGCCGCATTTTCATTTCCGCCGACAGCGTAGACGCGCCGTCCGAATTTTGTGTATTTAATAACAAGCCAGACAATAAATACCAGTAAAATAAACAGTATGACTGTTGCGTATACCCGTAAAGTATCCGTAAGCTGGATATACGTTTTCCCGAGGAATGTGAATTTGCCTATCAGGGTTATCTCTCTTCCGTTGGTGATGAGATACACAAAGCCTTGATAAATCGTCATGAATCCCAGAGAAACGATAAAAGGTTCCAGTTTAGTCCGGGAAATGATAAGCCCCATAAAAAGCTGGAATATCACCGCTATTAAAACACCGGCCAGCATGACAGACCATTCCGGCCAACCCTGTGTTTTTGAAAGATAAGCCATTCCGACGCCAATAAAACTCATCATCTGTCCGATGGAGAGATCGATACCGCCCATCAACATAACCAGTGTCATACCAATTGCAAGAATTCCAGTTACCGATACCTGCAATAAGACGTTTGAAATATTCATTCCTTTGATAAAAGCAACATCACCAAACTTCATATCCCTTGTGAAGAAAAATTCGACACCGATTACCAAAACAATGATAATCAGCAAAACAAATAACATCATCGAATTCTCATGACGCAATACCCTGTTTACTAATCCGCCGCGATTTGTTGTTTTCGGGACTGAATTCCTGTCATTCATTAATTGCTGCCTCCAATCGATAGTTTCAAGATATTCTGTTCATTTATATCGTTTTCGTTTATTTCTGCTACCATTTTTCCATCCCTCATAACCATAATTCGATCGCTCATAGCTATAAGTTCAGGCATATCGGAAGATATCATGATGATGGATTTTCTGTTCTGCAGAAGTTTGGTCATTATTTTGTAGATTTCTTCCTTTGCACCAACATCGATTCCTCTGGTCGGTTCATCGAAAATGAAGATGTCCCCTTTTGTTGCAAACCACTTCGCCAATACTACTTTCTGTTGATTTCCACCGGATAGAAACCTTACTTTTTGAAAAATGCTCGGCGTAATAATGTTCATTTCCTTTATATACCTGTTTGCAATACTAAAATCCTCAGAAGGCAGCGCAACCGGGGCTTTCGTTTTTGCATAACTTGCAAGTACCGCATTTCTAACAATGGTATGGTCCAGAAATAGTCCGGTATTCTGTCTGTCTTCGGTAATGAAGCACATATTTAATGCAATCGCATCAAGAGGCGTGTTAATTTTAACTTTTTTTCCTCTTATGAAAATTTCGCCTGTAACCGCTTTTTTATAACCAAAGATGAGTTCTGCCAGTTCAGTTCTTCCCGAACCAACCATTCCGGAAATGCCCAGCAGTTCTCCTTCGCGCACATAGAAAGAAGCTGCACTCACTCCGTTGCCCGACATGTTTGAAACTTTAAACATTTCATTGCCGATTTGTGTTTTCACTCTGTTATAAAAGGCAGAGACATCCCGTCCTACCATATCCGTTATCAATTTTTGCTCATTTAAGTCATCAATCTCATATGTGTTGATTTTTTTACCGTCACGTATAACGGTCACCCTGTCAGCAATTCGAAAAACTTCTTCAAGATGGTGCGAGATGTATATGATACTTATACCTTCTTTTGATAATGTTTTAATAACGCTTAAGAGATGATCGATTTCCTTTTTACTGAAGGATGCGGTCGGTTCATCCAGTATCATAATTTTCGATTTATTTATAAAAGCTCTCGCAATTTCAACTGTTTTTTGTTCTCCGCTTCCAAGAAGCCCCACAATGTCATAAGGAGAAATACTGGAATGCAGAAATTCGAGTACCTGCCTTGTCTTTTCGATCATTTTTACTTTATTAAGAATAATTCCCCTGGCCAGCTCGTTTCCGTTATACAAATTCTCAACCACATTTAGAAGCGGATATAAGTTATGCTCCTGATATATCGTCTGAACACCAAGCTGCATAGCCAATTTCGGGGTCATAGCTTCCGCTTTTTTACCATCGATGTCGATTGTGCCGTTATCCGGAGTATATGCACCGGACAATATTTTAATGAGAGTGGATTTTCCCGCTCCATTTTCTCCGCAAATACAATGGATTTCTCCGCGCCGCAAATCAAAATCGAAGTTATTAAATACATTAACTCCTGGGAATGATTTACTGATTGCTTTCATTTCGAGAATCAAATCCTGGGGCATGAAAGAACCTCCGATCTTAAATCAATTTTACAAATTTTTCAGCTTCTTTGTTATCAGGACCAAAATGCTTAAACATGACAATATTCTGGTTATCACTGATGTTACGAATCCGTACGCCCTGGTTCGCTCTTTCTTTCACAACAAAAAATTCATCTCTGGTTAGTTGACCGAAACGGATAACAGAAGGAGTTTCAATCAACTCATCTTCCATGTATCCAACTCCCTGCATCATAATGAATCCATAGGCTTCGCTGTCGTTGATTACCACTTCGGAGTTCGGGAATACGGTAAGCCTTTTGGCGGAAAAATCCTTAGCACCATACGAAATCCATTCTTCCTCATAACCTTTTTCCCGGGTAAACTCAAATGGTTCGACAGGAATGGGCTCATGATAATGATTCTTTTTAAAATCGGGATCGAGGTTTGCCTCCCAATCAAGGCAGTCTGCAAGATAATCCAGATCGTATTTCTTATCTTCCGGAACAAATTTTACGAGAAGATCTCTTTCAAAAAACTTATCCTGGACCATGGACTGCATAAATAGTGACGTATCGCTCACGTGCTGCGGCTCATAGGTTACGAGAGAACCGGGAGCATGCAGGATGCCTGCAGGAATATCCCAACCTGTCCCAAGCTTCAATTTATAGGCTCGTGAAAGCTCAAGAATACCGTTATCGCCCTCTTTTCCCCAATTATCCAAACGCTTCTTAAGGTCTTCTTTTGTTGTTCCCGGTTCTAAGCCGAAGTAAGTATATCCGCCGTTATAATCAATACTGTTCAGTTCTACCGGGAAAAAATAAGATTCCGGTTTCGGAGATGCCCCTACACTCTCAGCCTGGGCTTTTTTCAAGTGAACATGATGTGCAATCGGTGTCTGAAAATCATAGAATTTTGCAAATGCCATCAGACCTCCGAATTTATTCATGATTCGGTCGCCTAAAATTTTATCGCCGAGTATATCGATTGCATCTTTCAGAAGTATTTTCTGTATACCGGATTCGGTCTTGATGACAAGAAAACTCATTCCTTCATTTTCCGTGGTAGTTGGTCCGTTATCCACCATTCCCGTCGAAGCCATCCATCTCTCAGAGATTGCACCGCGTCCCGCGCCAAAAGGATACATGTCTCTTTTATCAAGCTTCAGGCGCTTACCGGGAAGCAGTATTGTCCTTGCAACCCATGATGGAGCAAGACGAAGTATGCCTTTTGAACGGTTGATCTCCTCTATAACAAGATCCCTGATATATTGAGTTTCCATCATAAACCTCCTGTTTATATGTATAAATTGATTTGAAAATAAATTATTCTCAAATTTTTAGTAAAATCTAACCAGAGGCAGCTTCAAACAGAAAATACCCTTTTTGAACTTATGTTCTTTTCGAAAAAAGTTACAGTATTTGTGGTGCGGATTCCCGAACGATGATGCTGGGTTCAAGCATTATCTTCCTTCTCAAATCCTCCTTGCCTTCAATCAAATTCTGCAGCATAGCGGCTCCCTGAATACACATGGTATGTACAGGCTGGTTGATGGTCGTAAGCGTCGGCGATATCATATTTGAAAGCGGTACATTATCATATCCGATTACTGCAATATCCTGGGGAACTCTTATTTGATTTTCCTTAAGTCTTCGAATAACTCCAATAGCCATGTCATCATTGACTGCAAAGATACCCTCAGGCCTCGATTTTGAAAGTATTTCTCCTGCGGCGATATAACCTGCCCAAATCATATCGCTGATATCAGTATTATCATCTCCCACATATACATGCTGTAAATGCTGCTGGAGACCAAATTCATTTATTGCCAGCATAAAGCCATCATATCTATCCTGCAGTGACTTGTTGTATATCGGCTCTGTACAATATGCGATTTTGGAAATTCCCAACGAAACAAAATGCTGTACCGCCAAAAAACTGCCTTTAATATTGTTGATAAGTACACACGGTGCATCCACCACATCCTGCTGAAGATCATCGTCGAGGACGACAAATGGTACAGCATAGTTTACAAACTTCTTAAGTGTCAGTTTATTTGCTAAACCATAACAGACAAGCACGCCGGCTACCTTTTGCTCAATCAGTGATGTAACATACCAGTCTTCAATTTCCGGATTGTGCATTGTGATGCAAATAAATGTAAAGTATCCAGCTTCCCGCATTATTTTTTCAGTATGCTTGATGATGTCACTATAATAACTATTGGAAACATCCGGAACCATAAGCCCGATTGTATTTCCCCTTCTCATCTTCAGATTACGGGCCATACTATTGCGGATATATCCGAGTTTTTCAGCTTCTTCAAGGACACGTATTTTCACAGGTTCTGATATTTCAGCTGTATTATTCAGTACATATGAAACAGTCGCCTGGGAAACACCGGATGCCTTGGCTACATCATTCATTGTGGGTGGCTTGTTGGTTTTCTTTTTCATCTTTGCTTCACTTTCAGCTTGTTGGTTGATGCCGTTATAATACTGAATTATAACGGCAATAGCACACCAGTATAAACGTCAAATTACTATTATACCCTTTAGTTTATCGCCTTTTCCGGTTTTCATAAATTGGATTCCCTTTTCTGTATCCTCCAGCGAAAATCTGTGTGTAATCAGTTTGTCCAAATGTACAAGTCCGTTTGCTACAGCACTAATAGCTGTAGGCCATACTAACGGGGCAAGCCATGCAAACTTGATGGTCTTATCTGACTGAATGGTTGCAAGCGCGGGAATCTCTATTTTATCGTCTGCACCGGGGAGACCGAAATACACAATGGTTGCACCGGCACCGGACACAAGCAGTGCGTCCTGAAGAGCTTGTTTCGAACTTGTAGGGACAATAACTTTATCAGCAAGCTTTCCGCCGGTCAATTCTGAGATCTTTTTTACAATATCCCCGCAATAGTTCTCAGATTCTTTGTCCTTAACATTAATGATATAATCTGCACCAAGTTCTTTTGCAACATTAAGCGGATAATCACGAGTTCCTACTACTGCTACCTTACCGGCACCGCTTGATTTTATAAGCTGGGACATCATAATGCCAATAGGACCCGGCCCGAAAACAACAACGAATTCACCTGGATGAACATCAAGCTTTTTAACGCCGTATGTTCCACAGGCAAGAGGTTCAATGATGGCAGCATCTTCAAACGACATTGAATCCGGAATTTTGTATACGTGTGTATAATTAAGTTTGCAGTATTCAGCAAAAGCACCATTGACTGTAACACCGGGAACAACAACATTCGCACAAATATTGAACTTACCTTCTGCGCAGGCAGGACATGCATTACACTGCATAACAGGATTACATGTAACCCTGTCTCCGGGTTTAAAGAGTCCGAGTGATTGAGGCAGTGCTCCAACTTCGACGATCTCTCCGCTGAACTCATGTCCAAGGACAAGCGGCCCTCTGCCGTCGGAAGTTCCCAACGGACTATGACCATAATAGTAAGATTGATCAGATCCGCATATTCCAGTTGCCTTTACTTTCACAAGCACTTCGTTATCCGCAATCCGGGGGATATCGATCATTTCCAATTTCATCACTTCCGGCTCATAAAAAACCTGGGCTCTCATTTTGCCTTCCATACATCTCACCCTCCAAACACCTTATTTGCAGAATTTTTCGTTAATCTCTTTATCAACAAATTCCTTGCACTGGGCTGTAACTTCCCAGGCGTCGCCCCATTCGCAAAGATCAATGGCCCACCAGTCTGCTTTATAATTCGCTTTATCAAGAAGTGCAGGTATCACTTCGTCAAAATTGATTTTTCCGATACCGAACGGTGCATGGGTACTCGTGTTCTGGTCATTCAGAGTTCCGTCAGAATCGATAACATGTACCAGTCCGATCATATCTTTAAGCAATTCACAATATTCAGTAATGCCGCCTTCAAGAATGCAGCCTTCTTCAATATGGTTAGCGCCTTCGACTGCGCCCATGTGCGCATGACATGTATCGAAAAGTATCTTAAAGTTCGGCTCATTTACCGCAATGGCAACTTTCGCGACGTTCTTAGGTTCGTTGATAATAAAGCCTGGTTCAAATTCCCATACAACAAGCTGGTCCTTTTCGCCTGCTATTAGAGCACATTCCTTAAATAATTCGACATAATAATCTTTTACCTGCTGATATGTCATATTTTCCGGAAGGACCGGAGGGGCATCTGTATCAACACGAATAATCTTTATGCCCATCTTATCGCAGAAGTCCACATTCTTCTTAAATATTGCAACATACTCATCACGCTGATTGATTGCATTTACACTCCACATATCTGCGGCAAAGTCAGCAACTTCCAGCTTGTTGTCTTCGAGTATACTTTTCAGTTCAGCCAATTTCTCAGGGGTGCCCCAGTCGTCGGGATGAGCATGCGGTTTGAAACCTCCAAGGCTTATGCCATCGAATCCAAGTTTGTTCAGTCCTTCACAAAGCTCCCTGAGGGGAATCGGATTTTTTGCGTACTCGCCGAAAATGTAAGCCCAACTACCTATCGAAACCTTTTTCATAACGGCCACTCCTTATCATTATTAAGTGTTTATCCGATCGATCATTTATACGATTAAACCAATTAATTGTATTATTCCACATATTTTTTATCAGGTCAATAGTATTTTTAGTCATTTTATCAATAGATTGAATCATTTTTTCACATTTAACTTATTCTTATAAATTATAACGAATTAGAAACGGACAGAGATCATTTATCCCTGCCCGTCATTACTCCAAAACGATGATTAATTCCCTTAATTCCAGCGGTTCCGGCGATTCTGTGCAGGGATTATTTAAAGCGCTACACCAACTCCATGTTTTTCCTAATGAACTCGAGTCCCTTGATCGCTATCTCGTCTGTATTCTCAACAAAAGGACGCCATAGCCTGAGTAAGGGAAGTATCTCGGGGACATTGGCATTAAAGGCCTCAATAATAAGATTTCCGTCATACCCGCCTTTCTTCAATGTTTGAAACACGGCCGGCGGAATTGCATGACCGCGGCCGGGAATGCCTCTGTTGTTTTCGGAAATGTGAACGCTATGTATTTTATCCATCACACGTTCCCAGGATGCAGCTGTATCATATTCTTCGATATTGGAGTGGTGTGTATCAGCGAGTATGCCCATACTGTCAACATCGACTTCCCTGCACAATTCATATGCCTGCTCAACCGAATTGACGATATACATTTCAAATCTGTTCAAAGGTTCTGCGGCCAGCTTTACGCCCCTCTCGCGGGCATACAGAGCACATTCACGAAGTCCTTCGACGGCATATTTCCTCTCATCCGGCGTGGGGCCCGACTGTGTTGTGTTACACAGTCCCTGAAACATCGGACCACTGAAAACACTACCGCCAAGATCGCACGTTTTGGATATGCAATTTTTCAGAAAATCAATCGCCTTTCTTCGCATTGCTGAATCCGGACTTATGATATCCATTTCAGAAGCGACATATACATCAAGAGCACAGGCCGCAAGACCAATCGCATCAGCCTTTTTCGCGAACTTGTCAATTTCTGTAAGGCTCAGCGCTCCTACACCGATTTCAAATGCATCAAACCCCCACTCCTTCAGGTTGTCCAAAATATATCCGTGCTCAGTAAAACTAGGCGCCGCTGTCCACAGCAACAGATTAATGCCAACTTTCATGGTAATCCTCCCTTAATCATAATCGTTAAACTTTAAATCAAAGGTCGAGTTAGTCCCGGTTCGTTTAAATCAAAATATGATTGAACAATTATGTTTAATCGTATAAACTAAATGCATTATATCTAATATTTTTGAAATTATCCAGATAGTATTTGAAATTATTCAGATGATTTTGCTTTCATTTGTTTTTATAATGTCACTATTTCGAGCATATTCAAGATTTTTTTAATTATATATATAATTATCTATTCACCCAAAACAATTGAGGGGTTATACGTATAAAATTAATCTGAGAATTCACTTATCTCTTTATCTGCAAACACCAGCTGAGTGAATCCATCGGAATCACGAATTATGCAATTAATCCGAGAAAAATTTTAGAAATAGTCGGGTCAAATTGACTTCCGGAACATCTTCTTATTTCTTCTATCGCTTCCTGCTTTGTCATAGCTAAGCGATAAGCCCGGTCATTGGTCATTGCATCAAAGGAATCTACAATGGACAAAATGCGTACAGAAGAGGTATACTTTCACCAATAAGTCCTTGAGGATACCCCTGGCCATCCCATCTTTCATGATGACAGAGAATATATTTTACAATGGGTACAAGTTCCGAAGTTGCCTGTGCAATCCTAAAACCAACTTCCGGATGCTTTTTCATTTCTCTCCATTCATTTCTCGCTTTTCTTTAGTTGATTAGCTAAAACTGTGTCGCTCTCCATGCACCTGTCAGAAGATATCTTGTATTCTCTGTGAAATTCCTTAAATAACCCCCTACGATGCGGTGATCTTTGGCGCTCCTGTCCAGGAGGCCCGGCTCTCACCGGTTATGAGCGAATATCTTGCCCTTCTTCCCGCAACTGCAGGGCAGGAAAGCAGCATGCTTTGTAACCAAGCAATTCAAAATGAAGTGGATGGGCAGTACGCGGGCTGTTAAACAGATCACCCGCGCAGCAGAACAAAAAGGGGCCTCAATAACGGCTTCAGGCATTGTTCAGTGGTCATCGGATGCACGTGAAGAGCAGATTCGCCAGGTCGTGGACAGCATGAGTCGAATATAGGAGTCCGGAGCATGTTCGAGGAGGCAGCGGATAATGAAAAAGGCATGAAAAAGAATATGAAACGGATAGTCATAGTTCTTCTTATACTAACGGAATGTTGTGCCATCAATGATAGCTTATCGTTTTTAAGTGATACTGCAAGATAGCATAACCAAAACCAGCTCCGGTCCGGCCGCAATGAGGCGGTCAGATAATATCGTATAGAGCCCTGACCAGCTTTCATGATTCCCGGCAACAAAATAAACCGGTGCAATCTGCACGGCCGCATCGGCGTAATCCATTGCTGCCTCTATGTCAGGATGGCTGCTGTCAATAATATCTCCGGTAATCAGAATAATATCGGGATCAGCTTCTTTTGTCATTACTTTACCGTTTTCCGAACGCCAGACCCTTCATCGAGACTCTGGGAAACGGATGCGCCGCTCTTTGCACTGCTTTTCCGAAACGCATCGGGCATGCTACGCGGCAGCTGTTGCACTCGATCGTGGCAAAACCACGCTTTGTAGTTCCGAAGGCATTCGGCCTGCAAAGCGCCTGATCTACTTGTCTTTCCGCTATCGCATGAGCGGAACAGGCATCGATGCATTTTGAACAGTTCGGCAGACAAATATCTTCGCAAAGCGGATCGGACTCCAGAGGAATGTTCAGAAGAAATGCCCCGATGATGATCATATTTCCGTACTCTGGATTGATCAGAAGCGAGCTTTTCCCGATGGTTCCCAAGCCGCACTTCACCGCCGTATGCCTCATGGAAAGTAGTCCTTTCCCAGTCTTTGTCTTTTCATCCCAGTAATCATACGGTCCGTCGCACGGAATCGGAACGGCCAGACAGCCCCATTCGCGCTCAATCTTCTTAGCGCTTGTGATACAGATCCGATCGACCATTTCG